>ERZ795056.486-NODE-486-length-50238-cov-12.976506_pt1 | contig 50238 bp, 32 predicted proteins | sample MGYA00375140_ERZ795056 | MGnify/ENA primary metagenome ERZ795056 (study PRJEB30185, sample SAMN05720227) | activated sludge metagenome | isolation source: Anaerobic digester | place: USA | collected 2015-03-09 ...
AACCCCAATAAATATCAATTTCTGCACTTGGTTCCGTGAATGGAAAATAAGACGGACGAAGACGGATTTTTGATTTTCCGAACATTTCTTTGGTGAAATATAAAAGTGTTTGCTTCAAATCGGCAAAAGAAACGTCTTTGTCAATATACAATCCTTCGACTTGGTGGAAAATACAGTGCGAACGCGATGAAACGGCTTCGTTACGGAAAACTCTTCCCGGAGAAATTGTTCTGATAGGCGGTTTGTTGTTTTCCATATAACGCACTTGCACGGATGAAGTGTGCGTACGCAACAAAATATCGGGATTGGTTTGGATGAAAAAAGTATCCTGCATATCACGCGCCGGATGGTATTCTGGCAAGTTTAATGCGGTAAAATTATGCCAATCGTCCTCAATTTCCGGCCCTTCGGAAACGTTGAAACCAACGTTGGAGAAGATGTCGATAATTTGGTTTTTTACCAAGGAAATGGGATGACGAGAACCTATGATTACTGGTTCGGGAGAACGAGTCAAGTCACCATAAAACCCTTTGGTTTCCTCTTTACTTTCTAAAGATTCCTGAATGGCTTTCACTTTTTCTTCAGCTGAAGATTTAAGTAAATTAATTACCTGTCCAAATTCCTTTTTTTGCTCGTTGGGCACGTTTTTGAATTCGGCAAAAAACTCTTTCAATAGTCCTTTGCTTCCTAAGAATTTAATTCTAAATGCTTCTAGTTCTTCCTTATTTTGTGTGGAGAAAGCTTGTGCTTCGCCAATATATTCTTTTATCTTGTCTATCATTTTCATCCAATAATTGAGAGTGCAAAATTAAGAAATTTGTTTGAGGTTTAAAGTTTAAAGTTTAAAGTTTCCACGATAAATCTGAAATCTGCAATCGTTACTCTACAATCATCAATTAATTAATTCTTTTTCGATAAAATAATTGACTATGGCTTCTTTCATCAAAACCGATTGTTCTCCTGCTTTTAGTGCTGGCAACTCTTCTTTTACGGTGTAATGCGGCCAACCTTCTTCGTCGTAAAACTCGAATTCATAAAAACCATAAGGTTCCAATAATCGGCAAATAGCGATGTGCATCAGGTTGAGTTTTTCGTCTTTTTCGAAAGTTTTGTGCACTTTTCCGAGTTCTTGCACTCCAATTAAATAAATAATAGCGTCCAAATCGAGATCTTCGCCTTGCGAAAATTGGTTGGAAAGTAGGTTGACAAGCTGTTCCCAGCGTTCTTTCAGTTGTATATCTCTTGACATTAAAATAGTATTAAGATTTGAGTATTAAGTATTAAGACTGATTTTAGATTGCAGATTTTTAATTCTAAAATCTAAAATTATTCGTGCAAAGATACCAACATAATCTTTTATCTTTGTTCTTTATTTTTCTCCCTTTATTTCTTTTAATATGAGTTTTTTAGATATCGTTTTGGGTGTTATACTCGTTGTAGGTTTGTTTAAAGGCATAAAGAACGGACTTTTTGTAGAGTTGGCTTCGCTAATTTCCTTGATTTTAGGAATTTATATTGCCATAAAATTTTCGTTTTTAGCAAAAATCATGCTGTCGGGATTTGTACATTGGAATCCAAAAACGATTCAAATTACCGCCTTTATAATCACTTTTCTTGTAGTGGTTGTAGCTATTTCGCTTTTAGCAAAATTCCTTACCAGCGTTGCCGATTTTGCACAATTGGGCGTGATTAACAAACTTGGTGGTGGCTTTTTTAGACTATTGAAAACAATCTTAATTCTGAGTATCTTTTTAAACCTTTTCGAAAAGATAAATTTCAACAATACGTTTGCCAAAAAAGAGACTTTGGACAAACCGATTTTTTATAGACCTATTCAACAAGCGGCGGGATTCATTTATCCTTCGATTGAAAAATGGTATGAAGATCTTAAGAAAAAGTAAGCAGGTAGCAGGTAGCAGGTAGCAGGTAGCAAAAAAACGAAAACGTCTCGAGAGATATCAAGACGTTTTCGTTTTTTTATATATATGTTTAACTTTCTTAATCTGAAATCTGCAGTCTATTTCACTTCCCTAATCGCTGTTTTCTCAATCCAGCCTTCGGTTCCGTCGGTCAATTGAATTTTTTTCCAATTGTCTAATGCTTCCAAAACAAAAACTTTGGTTCCTTCGTGTAATGTAAAAACGGTATTACTGGCATTTTGTGGCTCACTTTTTACCAAAACTATTTCAGCAAAAACGATAGCTGGTTTTTCTCTTTCATAATGATCTTTCTCTGAAATTGCCGAACTAACACTTATCAAAAGCAGAAAAAGCAGTGCAAACATTCCGAAGAAAAACACCCTTTTTGAGAACGTAAGTCGAGAAAAATAATATCCTGAGAAACATAGTAAAAACAGCGTGGCTAATCCAACTGAAATCCACGCCCAAGTATTGTAATGAAAAATCGAAGTGAAGTCGTGTACCATTTTTGAAAAACCAACTTGTGGAACGACTTTTATCTCATCGATTTGCAGTTTTTGAGCAAATTTAAGATTGTTTGCAATTTCAGCATCATCAGGATTGAGCACTAAAGCTTTTTCATAATTGTAAATTGCGGGTGCTACTTTGTTTAATTTATAATAGCAATTTCCAAGATTGAAATACAATTCCGCAGAATGTTGCTTTGTTGCCAGAATACTTTCGTATTCCGAGATGGCTTGTTCGTATTTACCTTTTTGGTACAAGTCATTTCCTTTTTCAAAGCCTGTTTGAGCAAAGAAAAATTGAGTTGTTAAAAGGAATAGTATAAGTAACTTTTTCATTATTATTGTTTTACCGCAAAGACGCTATGGCGCAAAGCTTATTTTACTATATGTTGTTTTTCCTTTGTGATTAAGAAATTTGTTTTTCCAGATCCGAAATTATTTCCACCGCTTTGTCAAAATCCTGCTGGATAGCAGTGCTTGATGATTGTGCAAAACGAGCCAATTCGCAATTTTCAGTCAGATCGATGAAATCAATTATAGTTTGGGCATTTACATTTTTTGACGCTAAAAGCTGTTGAATATTACTTTTACTCATATCCGAGGTTTCGATGTGCAATTTGGCTTTCAGGAAATTGTGCATCGCCTTTTCTAAAGCTACATAAAACGGCTCTTTGTTGTTGATTTGTTTTTTGGCTTCTGATAAATATTTCTTGGCCAATCGGTTGTTCATTTTTATTCTGTTACCAAAAACATCGCTGTCTAAAGCTTCTTTTTTCTTTTTGAATAACACTATTAATGGTAGCATTAAAAAAGGTAAAAACAGTAAACTATAAAAAGTTTTAGATCCAAAGAAATCATCATTTTTCATTGAAACAAATTCGCTTTTCAACTTAATATATTTGAATTGTTCACTTCCAGAAATTACATTTTTTTGAACTCCAGGTGTTGCGTTCGCCACTTGGTCATTGGCCGAAGGACCATCCAAAACATTAATCATAATTTCTGGTGAAGTTATGGTTTTATAGCTTCCTGAACCCAAGTCAAAATACGAAAACTGCATTGGTTTTATGGGATATTCCCCTTTAAATTGAGGAATAATGGTATAACTGTCGGAAATTTTTCCAGACATTCCAGCCAAACTGGTATTCACTTTTTCGTCGTGAACGGGATCGTACATTTCTAATGAATTTGGCACAACCGGTTTTGGTAAATTGAATAATTTCATATTTCCTTTTCCTGTCACACTTACCAATAAATCTAAGCTTTCTCCGTTTTTTAAATTGGTTTTGGATGGAGTTACTCTAAAATCAAATTTTCCTACGGCACCTGAAAAATCAGCTGGTTTTCCAACCTCGGGAAGTGCTTTTACAAAAATGGTTTTGGCTCCAGCCGAAACTCTTTTGTTGTCATTTACGACCTGAACTCGCCCAAACATATCTCTCCTATTGGTTGGCAATTGCACATCGATATCCAATGACAAAGGTTCAATTACCAGTTTTCCTGATTTTTGCGGATATAAAACCGTTTTTCTAAGCACTACAAAACGGTATTTTTCGCCTTTGAACATCCCTTCTTCTCCAACTAATTGTTTTATGTCGATATTTTGACTCCAAAAATCATTGTATTTGGGTTTGTCTAATTCTCTCCAATTTGAGATTCCAATATTGTAGCTGAAATACAGTTTATAAACTACAGTAATTGGTTCGTTGATATAGGGATTTGTTTTAGAAATATCGGCAACTAAATACAGATTATCATCGGCAGAAATTTGGGTATCATTGGGATCTCTTGCCTCTTGTACGGCATTAGTAACCACGATTATAATTGGGGATGTTTTATAAATTTGACCATTATATTCAATGGCAGCTTGCCTGATTATCAAATTCCCTTTTTGATTTGGCAAAAGATAATAGGAATAAATTTTTTCGAAAGAACTTTTCCCGTTTACCCATGACTGACTGACTTGCTGACTTGGTCCTGCAATAATTCTAAATCCTTCGAAAGACGGTTGCGTAAAGTTGTCACCGTCCATATTCATTACAAAATCAATACGCAGTTTTTCGTTAAGTCCAAGCGTGGTTTTGCTCACTTTTGCTTCAAATTGTACTTGAGCCAAAAGAGCGTTAGACACTATTAAAACTATCGCTATTATGAATTTTTTCATTGTATTTTATTCTAATTGAATTACCAATCTTTTTCGGTTTGAACTGGTTTTCCTTTTACTTTTTGGGCATTTACTTTGTCTTGAATCTTTTTCTCTTCATTATTTACGGCATCCAAAAGATTTTCGGTTCTTTGTTTCGAAATTCCGCCAGGCGATGGTTTTGGTTTTGGTTCATCCTTTGGTTTTTCGTCTTTTTTATCCTTGTCTTTATCTCCTTTCTCGTCTTTTTTATCTTTGTTCTTATCGTCTTTCTTGTCTTTTTCGCCGTCTTTCTTATCGTCCTTTTTGTCTTTGTCCTTATCTTTATTTTTGTCGTCTTTTGGTGGCGGATTATCTTTAAGCATTTTTTTAGCTAAAGCATAATTATAACGGGTTTCTTCATCCGAAGGTTTGTTTCGCAACGCATTTTTATAGGCTTCGACCGCATTTGTATAATTTTTTTCCTTCATAAAAACATTTCCCAAGTTGTGAAATACTTTATGCCTTTGAACTCTCGATTTTGTGTTTGTCAATGCAGTTGTGTAAGCAAATTTAGCTTCTGCTGCTTGGTTTTGCTTGTAAATTGCATTTCCTAAATTGAAAGGTGCAACGATTCTTTTTGGGAATTTTGAATGAGAAATTCTGTAATTTGCCTCTGCCTCAACGAACTTCTTTTCAGCATATTCATCGTTCGCTTTTGGCAAAGTTTTGTCTTTCTCTTGAGCCGAAGCTGCAAAAGAAAGTGTTAGTAATATATATAAAATATAATTTTTCATTATTCTTTTTCGTTAAATAAATTCAACTTTTGAACCCATTTTGTCTTTCTTTCCAATAAGAAAACATCTAAAAGTAACAAGGCAAAAGCAAAACCTAAGAACCATTGAAATTGTGACTGAAAATCGGCCATTTGTGTCGATTCGAATTCGGTTTTTTGAATATTGTCGAGCGCATTTTTTACATAATCCAAAACTGCTTTTGTGTTATTTCCGTCAACATATCCACCTTTTGTGGCTTTGGCAATGGTGGTTAATCCTTCTTTATTCAGTTTCGTAATTACCACTTCATTGTTGTTGTCTCTTTTAAAACTTTCGACAACACCATTGACTCTGAGTGGAATTGTGCTTCCTTTTTCGGTTCCAACACCAATGGTAATGATTTTCATTCCTAGTTTATTGGCTTCCTCGGCAGCATCTTCAGCTCCTTCTGAATGGTCTTCACCATCCGAAATCATAATCAATAATTTGCTTGTTTTACTTTTTTCGTCGAAATAGGTCGCCGACAATTTTATGGCTTCATCAAGCGATGTTCCTTGCGAAGAAACAATGTCGGTATTCATACTTTGAAGAAACATTTTTGCCACACTATAATCGGTTGTAATGGGCAAAACAGGAAAGGAACTTCCGGCATAAGCCACAATTCCTATTCGGTCATTTCCTAATTGATTGATGATTTGCGAAACAATTTGTTTGCTTTTTTCCAATCGGCTTGGTGCTACGTCTTCGGCAAGCATACTTTTGGACATATCCATTGCAAAAACGATATCTATCCCTTCTCGTTTTACGGTTTCCATTTTGGTTCCAATCTTTGGATTCACCAATCCTAAAATCAGTCCAACTAGTGCCAAAAGCAATACTACCAGTTTTAAAATAGGCTTGAAAACAGATTTCTCCGGACTCAGTTTTTTAACCAAATCCAAATCACCAAATTCGCGCTGTTTTTTTCTTTTCCAATATTGATTGTATAGAAAAAGTAGCACCAAAATGGGTACAATAAAAAGAAGGTATAAATATTTTGATTCGTCTAATTCCATTTTTGTTTAAATAAAACTCCTGTAAACCGTGTTTCGTAATCCTAATTCCAACAAAATTAAAAATCCTGCCAACCAAACAAAAGGTCGGTATTTTTCGTCATAATCATAGAATCTTAGTTCTTTGATTTCGGTAGTTTCCAGTTTGTTGATGGAAGCATAAATTTCGGCCAATTTGCTGTTGCTAGTCGCTCTAAAATACTTTCCTTCTGTTTTTCTGGCTATATTTCTCATTAACTGTTCGTCAATTTCTACTTTCATCATTTGGAATAAAATTTGTCCGTTTGGTGAAAGTGCATAAGGTGATTCTGCCATTCCATTGGTTCCAACCCCAATTGTGTACACTTTTATTCCGTATTGTTTGGCAATATCCGCAGCCGTTTCAGGTTCTATGAAACCCGCATTATTTACACCATCGGTCAATAAAATAATAACTTTGCTTTTGGCTTTACTATCCTTTAATCGGTTTACGGCTGTTGCCAATCCCATTCCAATTCCTGTTCCGTCTTGTAAAACTTGGTCGTATTTTATGCTTTTTATAGCTTCTAAAACAACAGCTTTATCGCTCGTTACCGGCGTTTTTGTATAGGCTTCGGAAGCATAAACTACAAGTCCTATTCGGTCATTTGGTCTTTCTCCGACAAAATCGGCAGCCACATCTTTAAGTGCTTCCATTCTGTTTGGTCTCAAATCTTTGGCAAGCATACTTCCCGAAACGTCCATTGCCAAAACAATATCAATTCCTCTTGTGGTCTTGGTTTGATTGCTAATATCTACTGTTCTCGGTCTTGCCATGGCAATAATCAAGGAACTTAAAGCTAATATTCGCAACACGTACAAAAGCGGTTTTAATCTTGTTGCCAAAGTATTCGAACCTTTGAATCCTTGTGTAGAACTCATCTTTAATGTTGCCGATTGTTCGTTTCTTTTCCAATAAATCCAAGCAATAGTGATTGGAATCAAAAGAAACAACCAAAAAAATTCTGGGTTCAAAAAAGTTAATTTTCCCATTATTGTTTTGTGTTTTGAAGTTCGACAGAGCTCAAAATCCGTTCTGAAATTTGATTTGCATATTCATCGCCTTCTTTGTGAACGATAATTATTTGCTGTAATCCGCCTTCCTGACTAAAGATTAAAACTTCATAATATAATTTTGTACTACTTTGACTATTACCGTCAATTTGCGAAAAAGTTCCGAATCCTTTAATGCCTTTGATACCTTCTTTGGTTTCAAAATCTTCTTTTTTCACAATCATATTTTGTGCGCCTTGAGCTTCCATAGATTGCAAAGCTCCATCCAATGATTTCTCCAAATCGATTTGCGTTTGCTGTTTGAAATGCAAGGTAGAAACCATAATGTAAAAATTGTCAATCAGGCTTCCGTAGGCAAAAGATTGCATTTCCTTAATCAGAGCCATTCCTTCTTTTGGCAATGATTTTGTCAAATCAACCCTTTTAAGCACTTTTGGAGTTTCGATTCTTACAATCGGATTCCCGTATTCGCTTTTTATCCATTCGCCTTCCAACAATTCTTTGGATGGATGACCAATAATATTATCTTTCACATAATCGAAGCCTTTAGTTGCTATAAAATAGGTCATTGTTATAAAAAGTAACATCAGTACAGAAACTACTGTAATGACTATACGTTTCTGTCTTTGCTTTTTTAATTCGCGCTTCAATTGTTCCTGACGCTGCATTTCGTTTAGCAACATTTCGTCATTGTTTTCGACAACTACTGGAATGGCTTTATCCAAAGTAACAATAGCTCTTTCTATTTTTTTGCGGTCTTCAGTAATTTCGAAATCAAGAGGTTTAGACTTGGCGAATTTCACTAAATCAGCTTGCTTCAGCACTACAAACAAATTGTCTATGGTTTCTTGCGAAAGCTTCATTTTTTTCTTTTTTGAAGCCGTTTTTAAGCCTTCTATCAATTCTGAAGTGGTGCTTTCCATTGCGGGAATTTCGATAGCTTCTTCGATATAATTTCTAACAATGTCGGTCAATTGACTGTAATATTCTTTGACTTCCCCTTGTTGCCAAAGTTCTTTTTTCTCCAAATTATTCAGCAAACTAGTCGCTTTTTCTATAGGAGTTTTATAAATTTCTTCTTCTATTTTCTGTTTTTGACGCTTTTTGATGTACCAATAAATAAAGGCTCCAATACCCACAATCACTAATAAAATCAAAAGGTATTTCCACCAATCGCCAATTCCTTCATTGGCTGGAACAATATCTTTGATATCGTACATTTTTTGTTTCAAGGTATCCACTTGGACATTGGCCACCTCAACTCGGATTGAATCCGACAAATATTCTTTTTTGTTAATCAAAATCTTGACACTCGGAATCATATATCTTCCCGAGTCAAATTGAGTTAAACCATATTTTTTAACCAATTCATATCGGTCATCTTTCCTGATGGTGTCAATGGGATAGGACTGAATTACTTCAAGAGCACCAAAATTCTTTGCATTCGGAAAAACCACTTTCGACAAGGTATCGACATTGGTTTTCAACGTTAGTTTGAACTCGGCTCCGATTTTATTTTTGGTAGTATCAATACTGGTTGTCACTTGTTTTTGTTGCGCAAAAACAGCGGTGGTAAACAGAAAGTATAATAGTATTTTTTTCATTCTTGTTTGGGGAACTTTTGATTTTTGATTCAATCTAAAATTCTTATCTCGATTTAAAATAGCCTAATAATTTGGTTACATAACTTTCGTCAACTCTTGTATTTACAACTCCTGCACCCGATTTGCTAAACGTTTCCTTGAAATATTTCAGCTTTTCTTGATAGTACTTTTCATAATTGATTCGGACCGATTTTGAACCTGTATTAATCAATTGGATTTCGCCAGTTTCAGCATCCAACATAGAAACCATTCCTAGATTTGGCATTTTTTCTTCTCGAATATCATACACTCTGATGCCTGTAATATCGTGTTTCTTGGAAGCAATTTTCAATGTATGCTCGTAATCTTCTGAAATAAAATCGGAAATAACGAATACAATAGCTTTCTTTTTTTGAGTACTCGACAAGAATTTTAAAGCTTGTGCAATATCAGTTTTGTGACTTTTTGGTTCGAATTCGATTAATTCTCGAATGATTCTCAAAACGTGCGAACGTCCTTTTTTGGGTGGAATATACAATTCGATTTGGTCCGAAAACAAAATCAAACCAATCTTGTCATTGTTATTTGTTGCGGAAAACGCCATTGTAGCGGCAATTTCAGTAACAATATCTTTCTTGAATTGATTTTTGGAACCAAAACTTTCGGAACCTGAAATATCCACCATAAGCATCATTGTCAATTCGCGTTCTTCCTCGAAAACTTTGACGTGAGCCTCATTGTAACGGGCTGTCACGTTCCAATCGATAGCACGAATATCATCTCCATATTGGTACGGACGTACTTCGCTAAAAGTCATTCCGCGACCTTTGAACGAGGTGTGGTATTCTCCCGAAAAGATATGATCGCTCAATCTTCGGGTTTTGATTTCTATTTTTCGTACTTTTTTTAAGAGGTCTTTTGTTTCCATTGCTTCAGATTGCAGGTTTCAGATTGCAGAACGCAGATTTCAGATTGATGCAATTTCTGCCATCTGAAATCTGTTATCTGATTTACGGTACTTCAATCTCGTTTACGATTTTGTTGATGATGTCAACAGAGGTGATATTTTCGGCTTCGGCTTCATACGTAATTCCAATTCTGTGACGCAATACATCGTGAACCACGGCGCGAACATCTTCTGGAATTACATACCCACGACGTTTGATAAAAGCGTAACATTTTGCAGCATTCGCCAAATTGATACTTCCACGTGGCGAAGATCCAAAACTGATTAATGGTTTCAAATCGGCCAATTTGTATTTTTCAGGATAACGGGTGGCAAATATAATATCAAGAATGTATTTTTCGATTTTTTCGTCCATATACACTTCGCGAACTACTTCTTGCGCACGCAAAATTTGCTCTACCGAAACTACTGCATTCACTTTTTCGTAGCTTCCTTTTAGGTTTTGACGCACCACCATTCTCTCGTCTTCCATTTTTGGATAATCGATCACGGTTTTCAACATAAAACGATCGACTTGTGCTTCGGGTAACGGATAAGTTCCTTCTTGTTCTATTGGATTTTGTGTGGCTAAAACCAAGAAAGGTTTGTCTAATTTGAAAGTCGTATCGCCAATAGTCACTTGTTTTTCTTGCATGGCTTCTAACAATGCCGATTGCACTTTGGCTGGCGCACGATTGATCTCATCGGCGAGAACGAAATTGGCAAAAATAGGCCCTTTTTTTATGGAAAACTCGTTGGATTTGATGTTGTAAATCATGGTTCCCACAACATCGGCAGGCAATAAATCGGGTGTAAACTGAATTCGGCTAAACGACCCTTGAACGGCTTGCGCCAAAGTGTTAATCGCTAATGTTTTGGCCAATCCGGGAACACCTTCAAGTAAAATATGTCCTTGCCCTAAAAGTCCGATTAATAATCGCTCGATCATATGTTTTTGACCTACGATTACTTTATTCATTTCCATGGTAAGTAAATCGATGAAGGCACTTTCTCTTTCTATTTTTTCATTGGTTGCTCTAATGTCCAAAGTCGTTGTATTTTCTTCCATTTTCGTATTTTAATTGCAATAATTTGTGTTCATTATTTTTGACGGTGCAAATTGAATTTTTTTTTAGAAGTACGATGTTAAAAAATGGTTAAAACTTCTGACAACTCCCGAATTTTAAGGATGTTTTGTGATAGTATTTTCATAATTTTAAAGTTTTAAAAAAAATTGCTCCAAAATTGAGAATTCACTACTATTTTTATAGCTTTTAAGTCTTGATGAAAACATCATTTATGAACAATTTTTTAAAACCCTTTTTGGAGAAAACCCTCAGAAAAAAAGCATTTATCTATAATTTCCAAATAAAATAAAAATCATGAAAAAAATAGCCCTAGTAACTGGAGCAACAAGCGGAATTGGCAGAGCAACAGCAAGAATATTGGCCAAAAATAATTATAAAATTATTCTCTGTGGCCGAAGAGAAGAACGATTGGACGAGCTAAAAAAAGAACTTTCTGAATTTACAGAAATCCATACTTTATGTTTTGATGTTCGGGATAAAAAAGCGGTTTTCGAAAGTATTAATTCTTTGCCTTCTGACTTTTCAAAAATTGATGTTTTGATAAATAATGCCGGAAATGCACACGGTTTAAGTCCAATACAAGATGGTGATTTAGACGATTGGGACGCGATGATTGACATTAATGTAAAAGGGCTTTTGTATGTTTCGAAAGCTATAATTCCGCAAATGATGGAGCAAAAATCAGGTCATATTATCAACATTGGTTCCATTGCCGGAAAAGAAGTGTATCCGAACGGAAATGTGTATTGCGCTTCAAAATTTGCTGTTGATGCTTTGAATAAAAGTATGCGTATGGACTTGAATCCTTATGGGATTCGGGTGGGAGCCATTCATCCCGGAATGGTCGAAACCGAGTTTAGCGAAGTGCGTTTCAAGGGTGATTCAGACAAAGCTGCTGCTACTTACAAAGGCTTAAAACCCTTGATAGCAGAGGATATTGCTGATATTATTCATTTTGTAGTTTCGAGACCTTATCACGTAAATATTGCCGATTTGATTGTGTTGCCAACTGCTCAAGCATCTGCAACAATTGTGAATCGGTCTTTGTAGATTTAAATCCTCACCCCAACCCTCTTCAAAGGAGAGGGAGCCGAAACTAGATTACGCCACCATAATTTGTTTTCATAAAAAAAGGTTTCTAACTTTTGACAGTTGGAAACCTTTTTATTAAAATGTGTTTTTTTGATACTTAAATTATCTTTTCTACAGCATAATACTGCCCAAATCTTTAACTGCTCCATTAACGACAATTACATCTGGAATCGTTTTTAATACCAATCCAGAGGTGCTATCAGGAGTTAAAGTCACAATATAAGTTCCGGGTGGAACACCATTCAATTGAAAGACTCCTTCTGCATTTGCATAAGTCGTAATCGTTTCGGTTCCTACAACTACAGATACCAAAACTTGTTTTGCAACTGTTATATTGGCAATAGTCCCTTTAATGACTCCCGAAGTTGCAGCTGTTGTAACTCTCAAAACTGGATGCAAGTTGTAGTTACCAGAATTTCCCGCTTTTACAACAGAATGATTCACGTCAAAATCTATCAAGAAATCGTAAGACACACCTCCAAGCAAGGTTTGATTCACTTTTAGTTTCAACCCTGATTGTTGGGCACTTGGAGTACTCAAAGGCTTAATCGTGCCGTCTTTTAGCATTACTGTGTTCTTGTCTCCAAGCAACAATCGAACTTGACCCAAATAAGCTGATGGAATCAAAGTATCTGACAACATCAGGCTAACTCCTCCTGTTAAATCCAATAAGTTGTAAATTTTGCCTCCGCTTGGAGTGTTGCCAATACTTACCCATCCTTGATCGTCCGTGTTTGTAGAGTTTTTTATCATAATATCTCTCACGTCGATGTTTACCTCTTTGTAATCACCTGGAGCATCGACAAGTCTTACCTTTATTGCCGAAGTTTGTGAAGAATCATCGGCGTCACTTTCGCATCCTACTAAATAAAGGCTCACGAATGTTATCTAAAGAAAACTTAACACATAAAATTTAATATTTTTCATAATTTTGGGGGGATTTAAAATTAATATTAGTAAAGTTATTGATTTAAGAACGCATCAAAAAATAAAATAGTATCTTTTCAAGATGATCATACTCAACTTTAACACATGATTAATAAAAGACTTTTGGTTAAAAATTTGTTGGCTCACAATGATGAGAGCAGTTTTTATGACAAAAAACGCCAATTGAATTTGCATTCGCGTGAAGGAAAAGCCAAGTTTTTGAAACACATTTGCGCTTTATCCAATTCGAATCCTGCCAATAATTCCTATATAGTTGTGGGTGTTGAAGATCATGATAACGAAATTGTTGGCGACGATTTTTTTGACGACAGTCGGATTCAGAATTTGGTGAATGCCTATCTCGAAAATCCTCCTAAAATTCAGTATGAAAATGTGCCTTTCCCCAATTTGCCTAAAGATAAAGTCGTGGGATTGGTTACGATAAAAGCCAAAAGTAAAATTTCGCATTTCAAAAAAGGGATTCATACGATTCCTGCTAATAGTGTTTTTATTCGCAGAGGAAGTAATACTGTTCCTGTTGAAGAAGAAGTCGAGAAAAATTATCAAAACACAGAAACCGTCATTGGGATTGAAAATAATTCCAGAAACAGCATTGGTTACACTTTGGATGGTGTGATTGATTTTATGAATTTTCGCCACAAAGATATGGCGCCAAAATACAAGGTTTTCAAGGAATTATTTGTCATTTGCTGGGCTGGTGTTCCCAAAAAATCCAGAGACAAAACCTTTCTTTCCCGGGTTGACATTGAACTGATTAATGAGCAAATCAAGCTGTTTTATTCGGCTCAGGATGTGGTAACGATAACTTTTGATGAGGATACTTTCACGATTATCGAATATGTTCCTTTGGGTTTGAATGACAAAACAAGTTTTTATCCATTGGAAAAACAGACCATTCATTTTCACGATAATGGGTATTATAAAATTGATCATGAAATTCTATTTCAACCTCCAGAATTCAACCGAAAAATGTTGTTTCATATTTATAATTCGAACATTTCTTTGTTGAACAAACTCCAAAAAGGGCTTTCGTTAACCGAGCGAGAACATAAAGATTTAGAGAATTTACCCTCGACATTTATGATTTGTTACCTCAACGGATTTGAAGATGCCAAGCAAAAATTGATTGACGCCAAACCGCTTTTGAAACCTTTCACTTCTGTATATTTGTCGTTTAAAGAAGCGTTGCGGATTTTGAGGAAAATGAAGTATGATGTGCAGTAGAAAGTTTAGATTCAAAACTTAGCTATATTCTTTTTGATGATTTGTAATAATTTATTATATATTTGAAATACAATAAAGCGAAACAAAACTTCGCCAATTTTACGATATTTAGTTATGTAACAAGGATTTGTTTTGTGTATATATAGCGAATTGACGTTAACTTTAATAGGAAACTAAAAATAATGAAAAAAATATTTACTATATTTTTAATTCTATCGTTGTTTTTAAATTGTTCAAATTTAAAACAAGTCAAAAACCCGTGTATTAATAATATTTTATATTTTGAAGGATATCCAAAAAGCCCGGTACCTCCAGCAATTAGTATTGAAGTTATAGATTTTAAAAAAATAATTAGCGAAAAAATAAAAACGGAAATACTAAAATCAATTATTATTTCATCTAACGAAAACGAAAATAAAATTGTAATTCCCTTTAAACAAGAAATTGGGTTTACAGTTCAATTTTTAAAAAAGGATAAAATTAAACTGACAGCGATAACCTATGAATTTTGGGACACAATTAAAAATCCTAAAAAAATTGAAATTGAAGAAAAACTAAGTAACAGTAATATAGATTTTGTCTTCGGAAATGAAACTTTAAGAATTCAAAAATGCAAATAAATAGAATGAGCCCACTCATTGAAGTTCCTTAAAAAAACTAGATTGGCAGCAATGGAAAAACAGGAAATAATGTCAAAAAATTAAAAAACCTATTGTTTTCTACTATTTTTGCACCATTATAAATTGATTCAACATCAAATGAGAACACTAGTTATAGGCGACATTCACGGTGGTTTGCGTGCTTTGCACCAAATTATGGAAAGAGCCAATGTTACCCCAAAAGACACCTTGATTTTTCTGGGTGATTATGTTGATGGTTGGAGCCAATCGCCCCAAGTTATTGATTATTTGATGGAATTGAAAACGACTCACAATTGCATTTTTATTCTTGGCAACCACGACCAATTATTATTGAAATGGCTAGACGAAAGCATTGATAACCCAATGTGGTACAAGCACGGCGGCGAATCGACTGTTTTGGCCTATGAAAAAACGAATAAAAAAACCATCCAAAAACACATTGAATTCCTAAAATCATTAGAGAATTATTATCTCGACGAGCAGAATCGTTTGTTTGTTCACGCGGGTTTTACCAATATGAATGGTGTGGCGTATGAGTTTTTTCCGGAACTCTTTTATTGGGACAGAACGCTCTGGGAAACCGCATTGGCTTTGGACAAAAAGATGAAAAAGAGTGATTTGCTGTATCCGAAACGATTCACATTATACGATGAAATCTTCATTGGTCACACGCCAGTTTCCAGAATTGGAAAAACTACACCCGTGAAAATGGTCAACATTTGGAATGTGGATACCGGTGCAGCTTTTAAAGGCCCACTAACGATAATGGATGTAGATACAAAAGAGTTCTGGCAAAGCGAACCTTTGCCCAATTTATATCCAAATGAAAAAGGAAGAAATTAAAAACCCTATATTTGCCAAAAAAAATTAAACAATGAAAAAAATTTTTACAATCGTATTATTAGGTGCAATCTGTATGGTAAATGCACAAGCTTTTAAAGGAAAAGGAGATACAAAACTCAACATCGGTATGACCTTACAAGATGGAGGTTCTGGAATTTTAGCCATAGCCGATTTTGGACTGGGCGAAAACTTTTCGATTGGTGTTCTTACTTCCTATTTATTGGGCGGAAGCAATATTAATGAGGTTAATGCTGAATATCGTTTCGATGCTAAAGCCAGATTTAATGCCAATTTGGGAAGTGTTATGAATGTTTCTCCAAAATTTGACGTGTATCCTGGTTTGAATTTAGGTTTGAAAAACTTTGGTGGACATCTTGGCGCAAGGTATTTCTTCTCGGATGGATTTGGAATTTTTACTGAATTTTCTGTGCCGTTTGCGAAGTATGATGCGGATGCAATTTCAAAATACAACAATGGCTCATCGTTTAATATTGGAGCTTCGTTCAATTTAGACTAGTCAAGTTTACAATAAATAAAAAAGCGGCTCGATGAAAATGGTGCCGCTTTTTTTAGTTTTTAATTCTGTTTTTGTCAGTTCAATTCATAGAAGTTTAGCTAATTCCTAATTTTTGATACCGCTACTGCAACATCTGTTTCCGGCATTTTGCATGCTTTGTTTACGCACACATAAATGTAAGTTTCATTTTCCATAAAACGATTTTCCAGAATAGGCAAACTGCTTTCCTTTGTAGCACCTGCAATGAGAATGTTGGGTAAATAGTAACTTTGGAGTTCGCTTGTTTTTGATAGTCCGTCTTTTCCGGAAATGGCAACTTCAAAATAATTATTGGAGTAATTCAGCATTAAATTCAGCCAATTGTAATATTCCGCTGGAGATTGAAGCGCATCGCCTTTTAGATTATTCAACATTTTTTCGGCTGTTTTAGAATAATTAGGATTGGAATAATAATGCCCCAAAAGAAATAAATTATGAGCAAGAATCGAATTGGAACTTGGAATTACATTGTCCTTGATTTCCATTTTTCGAGCGATTAGACTATTAGAAGCATTGGAAGTAAAATAAAACAGATTTGATTTTTTATCCAGAAAATGCGTCATTGCATAGTCTGCCAGCTGTTTTGATTTCGCAAGCCATTTTTCGTCCAAAGTGATTTGATATACCGCTATAAAAGCATCAATAACGGTAGCATAATCTTCGGAAAAACCAACAATACTACTTTTGCCATTTTTATAACTATGATTTAAACTTCCATCTTTTTGAATTTGATTATCCACAATAAAATTGGCATTTTTTAAAGCGATTTCTTTATAATGGGGATTTTTCAAAGCTCGGTAAGCACTGGTGTAGCCTTTAATCATTAAGGCATTCCAAGAAGTAAGAGTTTTGTCATCTAAATGTGGACGCGGTCTTTTACTTCTAGCTGTTAAAAGTATTTGTTTCCAGTTTTTTGTTTTTTTGTCAAATTCAATTAAAGTCAATTTGTTTTTCAGGGCAAATTCCTTGTCTGACTGAGTTTTGTATAAAACGTAGTTTTGATTTTCCCATAATCCGTTTGCATTAACATTATAATACTCCTGAAAAAGAGGATAATCCGATTTTAATAATGACTTTAATTCCTCTTTTTTCCATACATAATAAGCGCCTTCTTCCAATTTAGCTGCTTTGTTTTTACTGTCGGCATCTAATGAAGAATAAAAAGCTCCGTTTGTTGCCATTAGTTCCCGTTCGACAAAATTTAAGGTCTCCTGAACCGTTTTTTTATACAATTCGTTTTTTGTTGCTAAATAAGCATCCGAATATAAGCTCACTAATTGTGCATTATCATACAGCATTTTTTCAAAGTGAGGAATATGCCATTTTGAATCTACAGAATATCTGGAAAAACCGCCACCAATAGGGTCGTAAATTCCACCATTAGCCATTTTTTCGAGGGTTGTTTCTACATATTTTTGAATCGATTTATCTTTGTTTTGAATGCTGTAACGAAACAGAAAATGTAAGGCACTTGGCATAGGAAATTTGGTGTCGCCGATGAGTCCACCATCTTTAAAATCCAACTGTTCTTGCCAAGTTTTCATAGCATTGGTAATCTCTGAACTCTTAAAAACAGCTTCATTCGAATTGACCGTAATTAATTCGGATTTTTGAATTCCTTCTACTAGTTTATCGGCATAATCCTTTGCCTTTTCGGGGTTGTTTTTGTATAATGCCGAAAGTTCTGTTAGTGCTTTTGTCCACTCTTCTTTTGTAAAATAAGTACCCCCAAAAATAGGACGACCATCAGGCAGCGCAATACAATTTAGTGGCCAACCACCTTTTCCTGTCATCAATTGCACCGCATTCATATAAATTTGGTCGATGTCTGGTCGCTCTTCTCTATCTACTTTTATGCTAATGAAATTATCATTCATTAATTTGGCCACAGCCTCATCTTCGAAACTTTCTTTTTCCATAACGTGACACCAATGGCAAGCAGAATACCCTACTGAAATAATTATCAATTTGTTTTCGGCTTTGGCTTTATCTAATGCTTCTTGGTTCCAAGCTTTCCAATCAACCGGATTGTGGGCATGCTGCAAAAGATACGGACTGGTTTCGTTTATTAAATCATTGGTGTGTTTATAGTTTTCCTCCTTAGTTTGTTTGCTGTTACAACTAAAAAAAATATAAAGTATAAAGTATAAAAAGTGAATCTTACGCATATAAAAGGGATGGAAATTAATTGACTTAGCGGGTTTAAATAAGGAACTTAAAAAAAGATTTTTTTTGATTTAAAAAGGGGATTTCTTTATTCGATGAGCTAAAATAGCAATTTAAATTCAATAGAATTAAATGAATTATATATTATGCTACAAATATATTAGGATATGCTTCAAAATTTATGTTTTTCTTGTTTTCAGCCTTAGAATTTGGATTTGAAATAGTTACTGGATTTGGTTATTCAAATTAAAAAAGCCGAAAATAATTAAATGCATTAATTTCAAAAAATAGCCATAAAAATTAAAAAACACTCCGAATTCTGTTCGAAAAAAACGATTACGCATCATTTGTTTTATTTATGGCTTCAAAAGTGACGATTTTATCAAAACTTTCAAACTATTTTTACGATTCCCTTTTTATGAAACGTTAAAAATTTTTATTATTAATTAGTAACTATTTTTTTGATAAAACCCTTCTTTCTAAAGCAAGTCTGCAATCGAATAATTGTTTTATAAAAGAATAAAAACCAACCCATATTTAATGAATAATTCATCCCAAAAACTTTCAGTGTTAGAGAAGATTGGTTACAGTTTAGGAGATTTCGCTGCTAATCTTATCTTTCAAACCTTGATTACTTTTTTGGCGTTTTTTTATACTGATATTTATAAAATACCCGCGGGAACGGCTAGTGCAATTATCTTTTTTGGAGGTTTTTTTGGTGCTTTTTTTAATATTATTATGGGAGTTATTGCCGATCGTACCCGAACGCGTTGGGGAAAATTCAGACCTTGGATATTGTGGACTTCTCTTCCTTTTGGAATTATGGCGATTCTCGCTTTTTCGACCCCGGATTTTGGTCCTAATGGCAAAGTGATATACGCATTAGTAACTTACTTTTTGTTAATTCTAATTTACTCTGCTAATAATTTGCCTTATACCGCATTAGGAGGCGTTTTAACCGGGAATATGAAAGAACGAAATAGTCTTTCTTCCTATCGTTTTGTTGTGGTAATGTGCGCTCAATTTATTAGCCAATCCCTTTTATTGCCTTTGGCTTTAATTATGGGTCACGGCGATAAAGCAGATGGTTTCAAAAACACTATTATAATTTTTGCAATCGTAGGAGTAATTTGTTTTCTAATCACATTTTTTACTACTAAAGAAAGAATTACACCCAAAAAAGAACAAGAATCTACTGTAAAACAAGACTTTATCGACTTGTCTAAAAATAGGCCTTGGATTATTATGTTATTGGTTACGATTTTAGTTTTTATTACATTATCGCTAAAAGGAGGAATGTATGTTTTTTACTTTAAATATTATTTAGACCCCATCGCACAAGCTGATTTTTTGAATGATATCGGGTTTAATAATTTCATTTTTTATGTAAACAATGCTTTAAAAGAAATAGGATTTACTGCGTTTCAATGGCCTAGAGACGTTGCTACAACAGCATTTAGTCTTTTTAATGCTGGTGGAATTCTTTTTATGATTATTGGAATATTTTTTTCGAAATCACTGGCTAATACATTTGGGAAAAGAAATATCTATATCCTTTTTGTTTTTTTATCAGCCTTGACATTATTGCTGTTTAATTTTTATAGTCCGTCCTCAATTGCAATAGTATTTATTACCCAATTAGTTCATGGGTTTTTCTATGGGATAACTATTCCGCTATTGTGGACAATGATTGCTGATGTTGCTGATTATAGCGAATGGAAAAACAATCGAAGAGCAACTGCTGTCATTTTTTCGGCAATGATATTTGGTATAAAAATAGGGATAAGCATAGGAGGTGCGTTAGGGGCCGCTTTTCTTTCAAAATATGGTTATATCGCCGAAGCTATTAATCAAGTCCCAACAGCAATCGAAGGTATTAAACTCTCCGTGAGTATTTATCCTGGGCTTATTTTCATTATAAGTGCCGTTTTATTATTCTTTTATTTAATAGATAAAAAAATGGAAATTCAGATAGAAAGTGATTTAAACGAAAGAAGAAAAAATTAAACAGATATTTGAATACAATATGATGAAAGGGGTGAAATTTAACGCTAAACCCTTATCGAGATTAGAAAATTCGACAAATTGAAATAAAAAACCGCCTCAAAAAATTAATATTGAGACGGTTTTTTAGATTATTTAAGGACAAGACTCCTACATTGGGGTCGTTTTATCGCAACTGAAAATACTGGATTAAGCATTTCCTAATGATATTTTATGGATTAGGAACCATCAACTTATTTGTCGAAATCTCACCACTTGGAATGGGCCAAATATAATTACTACTCGAAACCAAAACTAATGGTGCTGTTCCTATGGAACCCTTTTTGGCTGGTAATGTTTGCAGTTTTCGTTGTAAATCCATCAATTTAAATCCTTCTCCCAAGAGCTCTATTCTCCTTTCGTTGAGGATGGTATTGATTAATACATCTTTTGTACTAATATCAGCAACTGGAAATACATAAGTTGCATCGGAGCGGTTTCTAACTGCTTTTAGCAAAGAAGTTGCAGTAGCTAAATCATTGGCATTAGCAGCAGCCTCAGCATAATTTAATAAAACCTCAGCGTATCGAATTACAGGCACATAATCCCGAAAAGGAGCTGTGGTAATACTAAATTTTCGCAATACTTTTTGCTTGGCCGAATTCGTCGAAATTAAACTAGAACGAGCATCTGAACTTGAATTTAATGCCGGATCGCTTGAAATACCAGCAGTTGTCAAAAACAATATAGGTTGAGCCAAATAATTGAACGCTAATGCATATTGCGAAGAAGGAGTTTCGGTTGTGCTATTGGCAAAAGGGATGCTAAAAATAGCTTCCGAACCTGTATAACTTCCTCCGAAAATAGTACCAAAATTAGACTCTAATTTATGTGTCAATGTGCCTTCTTTATATTGAAATGGAGCTGTTGAAGATACTATTTTTTGAGACTCTGTAATCACTTTTTGATAGTTTGCCTGAACTAAATACACTCTGGTTTTCAAGGCAATTGCAGTGCATTTTTTGGCTCTGGAAGTATTCAACAATGGAGAAGAATATTCAATTGGCAAATCCAGTTCTGCTTCATCCAGATCTTTCAGGATTTGGACATAAATTTCTTCAATCGTGCTGCGAGCCAAGTCATTATTACCCGAAGAAGTAATAGGCGAAATTCTCAAAGGCAAGCCCAACCCGTTCTTGTCTAAATTATAAGGTTTTGAGTAGGTTTGAATCAAACTAAAATAACTTAAAGCACGTACGAATTTTGCTTCAGCAATATAATTTTTGGCCAAAGCATCTGAAACTACGGTTGTCCCATTCATTTTGCTAATCAAAATATTAGAGGCATTAATGGCAGTGTATCCCACCGACCATACATTGTTTACAAAATCATTGGTAGAAGCTACGTTCTGATTCCAAACTGCCGATCCCGTGGCGGCATTACCATCATTTTGTCCAAATTCATCGGCTCTTTGTTCATTAAAAATAATAAATCTACCGCCATAGAAACTTGGGTTTTGCAATTGTTTGTATAAATTATTGACCTGAGCCAATATTTTACCGGGAGTGTTATAGGCTATTTCTTCGGGAATACTGGTTTGGGGAACAGTATCTAACAAATCATCATTACAAGCGGTCATCGCTATAAGAAAGAACCAACTGATTAAAATATATTTTTTCATTTTGTTTGTTTTTTTAATTAAAATCCAACGTTTAAACCTAAAGTATACACTTGAGCATTGGGTGGAACATTTTGATCTTTTCCTGAGTTTATGGAGTTTCCATTTATAGAAACCTCAGGATCTGATCCTCTATACTTAGTAAACGTATAAAAATTACTTCCTTGGAAATAGAGGTAAATAGAGGATAAACTATTCTGTAAAAAAGTTTCTTTAATAGGAACATTATAACCCAAAGAAACATTTTTAAATTTTATATAAGAACCATCTTCCACCTTTGAAGTACTGGAAAAAGAAAACCCTGCCGAAACATTATCTCCGTAATACAGTTTCTGAATATCGGTAATTTGCCCTGGAGTTGTCCATCTGTTTTTTATGAAAGTTCCATTGTTGAAATACCTTTGGTCAGAATTCGTGGCTCTGGTTCCGTTATATAATTTATTGCCTTGTGCAAAAGTTAAATTAACTCCTAACACAAAATTCTTGTAATTGAAAGTATTATTCAATCCACCAAAAACTTTTGGAAGAGAAGCGCCTTGCATTACTCCATCTTTATAATTGTCTATTGCAGGAGCTGCGGTTCCGTCGAGATAAGTCCATTTTGGAGAACCGATATGGTTGTATTGCACTTCTTTGCCTTCGCTATTTACAAAAATCATTTGGCCGTTTGCCGGATTCACACCATTACAAGGCACTGCAAAAATAGACCCAACAGAATAACCTACTCTGGTCATATTTTGAACTCCAAAAACACTGGGAACAAAAACATCACTCACTAAAGAGGTTACTTCGTTCTTAAGTGTAGAAAGATTAAGATTCACATTCCAACTAAAATCGTTTGTATGAACCACAAGAGCGCTAACTCCTAATTCAAAACCTTTATTATACATTCCGCCCACGTTTTCATTGACGTAATTATTTGGAATTCCAGCCGAAAGAGATTGTGGGGATTTAAGTATTAAGTCATTGATCGTGTTTTTATAATAATCCATTTCGACTAAAATGCGATTGTTTAAAAGAGTGAAATTGATGCCGAAATCGAATTTAGAACTGGTTTCCCATTTTAAATTTGGGTTGGCTGTTTGCGAATATCCCAATGTTGGCGCCCCAGCATAAGTCGACGAATCATAAGTTCCTATCGAAGGGTAACTTCCTATTTCGCTGTTTCCTACAATTCCGTAACTCGTTCTAATTTTAAAATTATTGATGTAATCATTAATCTTGGAGTTTTTATAAAAAGGCTCTTCGAAAACATTCCAACTGAATGCTCCACCACCAAAATCTCCGTATTTATTTCCTTCGGACAAAGCTGACAATCCGTCAATTCTATAGTTTAAACTCAAAAAATATTTGTTTTTATAATTGTAACTCAAATTTGTAAAATAAGATAATAATGCGTTCTCCGAAAGCCCGTTCCCTACAGGAGAAATATTGGCATAACTTCCTTGATAATTGGTATAATATGGGTCTGTAATATTACTTTGTGAAGCTCCCCAACTATCCAATTTAGTTTTAATTCTTTCGTATCCCAAAAGCATCACCACATTATGTTTTTCTTTGAAGGAATTAGTATATTTCAGTGTACTTGCCCAGTCAGTTCGTAATAAATTGGTGGCAATATTGGTGGCAACCCCATTATAGGAATAGCCTCCACCGTGTATTGGATTTAAAAATAATTTATTCTCCAATCCAATAGTATTTAATCCATAACTGGTTCTAAAAGTTAGTTTTTTTAGAATATCAAACTCTCCATAAACATTTCCTAAGACAGAGCTACTTTTTGAGGTGGTTAAATCAAGTGTTTGCACCATTGCAAGGTTATAAGCATTGATAGTTCCTATGATGGATGGGATATTGGCTCCATAACCAACACTAATTCCGTTTTGAATGCTATAGGATCCATCGGCATTGTAAACAGGAACGTTTGGAGGCAAAACATAGGTCATTCTTCCCAAAGGTTCATTGGTAATATACTCTGTATTATAAGTTGATGTCGATAGTGTATTTCCAGCTACAGCTCCAGTATTTGGACCCACATTTTTAGCATTACTGTAGGATATATTGGCACCAACACGGATGAATTTATTAACCGTATGACCAATATTCAATCGGGTCATATAGTTTTCAAAAGTATTGTTTTTAATAAAACTATTTTGATTGCTGTAATCCGCCGAAAAATAATATTGTGTCAATTCGGTAGCGCCAGAAATATTGATATTATGATTGCTAGAAAAACCGGGGTCATAAGCAACATCATACCAACTAGTATCCACTGTACTTCCATCGGGGTTTTTAGAAAGAAAAAATCCGGGAGCTTTACCAGCATTTACTAAAGCTTCATTTTTTATCATTGTGTAATCCTCGGCATTCAATAATTCGGGTAAATTATAAGGTGTACTTCTACTGTACCAGCTGTTGTAATTAAATTTTGTTACGCCTTTTTTTCCTTTTTTGGTGGTGATAACCATCACGCCATTGGCAGCCCTAGAACCATAAATTGCGGCTGCTGATGCATCTTTCAGCACGTCAATAGACTGAATGTCGTTTGGATTTATAGCTGACAAAGGATTGTTTCCAACAAAACCGCCTAACGAACCCGTGAAAACAGCAACTCCATCAACAACTATCAACGGAAAAAGTCCAGATGTAATGGTGTTTAATCCTCGAACTCGAATAACCGGAGTGTTATTTAGCACCGCCGAAGATTGGATTACGTCTATTCCTGTTCCTTGTCCTCCCAATAATTGGTCGAAACTTGTGGCAGGTCGGTTTTGTAATTGTTTAGCGGAAACTGTTGAAACAGAACCTGAAAACTCGGACTTCTTTTGGGTTAAATACCCACTGGAAATCAATATTTCTCCCAGTTCATTGGTGACTTCTTGTAATTGTATGGTAATAAATTCATTGGAATCTACAACTATACTTTTTGGAGTAAATCCTATCCTGTCAACCGTTAAAGTTAATGGAAACTCTGACGATGTATGCAATATAAACTTGCCCTCTTCGTTTGTTAAAGTTTCCTCGTTTTTTCCTGATACTTGAATTGTAGCAGCTGCTAAAGCCGTATTGTTTGAATCTGTCACCATTCCTTCAATCTTAATTTTTTGAGCCGAAACTGTCAATGAAATAAGCAGAAACAACACTACAGATAAACTGATTTTGTTTGTGATTTTCACAAACAAAATCTTGATAAATGTTTTTTTCATTTTTATATATTGTTAACTCTATTGTAGGCGAAACTATAGCCTAAAACAAGGTTTTTTTTAAATAATAAAGTAAGTTTTGATGGAACACACCAATTATTAATTACAATAATTGGTGCTTCCCTCTGAGAAAGGTTTTTACAATTTTAAAGTCTTAATTGATTTTGACGCTTTGCAAATTCGAATTGTTTTTGGTCAACAAGAGATAGGATTTTCCCTTAACTTTAATTAAATCCATATTTTTCACATCGCCGGGGGTAAAAAATCCGCTTTGCGTTGGAAGAATAGATTTGAATTTTCCTTTGCCATTTCCTTTCAGAAACAAGCCGTGACCGGCATCATTTCTAGGAGTTTCCACTTCAGAATTGTACATATTTCCGGTGATTAATGCGTCAAGATGTCCATCTTTGTCATAATCATCTACCATAATTTCGTTGATACACGATACTTGAGCTTCCACTGGAAGGTTGTGAATAATGAATTTTCCGTTTTTATTTTCTAAATAAATACTGGCAAACGATTTCACGGTATAATGTAAAGCTTCTTTAAGTGATTTTTCGGTATAAACATCTACCAAAGTAGCTTGGGAAAAACTTTCGTAATTTTTGAATTTCTCCTTGATATTTGGTATTTGTTGAGAAGAACATCCACGACCACGCACCGGATATTGTTTTCCGTCATTGTAATAACTCAATACAATATCTTTGTGTTTATCGTTATCGAAATCCTTAACATAAATATCGAAAGTCTCTTCTGGAGTAGCTTTGTATTTGTAATTCAAACCGTTATTTCCGACAATATAATCCATATCGCCATCGTGATCAAAATCACCTTGTTTGATGCTCCACCACCAACCCGTAGTGTCATTGGTCAATCCTAAAGCATTTGAAGTTTCTTTGAATCCTGCTTTTGTGTTTTCGAAAACTCGAATTGGCATCCATTCTCCCACGATAATAATATCTTGCAAACCATCATTATTGTAATCTGAAATTACAGCGCTAGTTGCCATTCCAAGGTTTTTGAATACGGCTGGTGCATTTTTCGAAATTTCAAATTTTGGGTTTTGTGGCGTACTTATATTGTGGAACAGATAAGTAGTTGCTGGCGATGGATATTGTCCTGGAACTTGACGTCCTAGTACCAACAAATCCTGTTTGCCATCCTTATCATAATCGATTGGATATACTTTGGAACCACTCGTCATTTCCGTTGGCAAAACTCCTTTTGGTGCTTTGGTAAAATCACCTTTGCCATTATTGATGTATAATCTATCTTGCAATTTTAGGTCATTAATCAAAAATTCATAACCACCACTTACTACATAAAGATCATTGTCACCATCATTATCGGCATCAAATATAACAGCTCCTGTGTCTTCACTAAATTTATCATCTTCCAATGCTTGGATTTTTTTCTCTACAAAACCTGTTTGGGTTTGCAGAAACACTTTGCCTGAAAAAGTAGCCGAACCACCAATAAAATAATCATCCAAACCGTCTTTGTTTAAATCTCCAACAGCAAGTGCAGGACCAAAAGTTGACATTTTATGAGGCAATAATACTTGGTCTTTAAAATCATCGTAGCTGTTTTCATCGTGTTTATAAGTCGGAAAAACAGTCGTTGTAGTTGAAAACAAAGTTGGTTTTGAAACTGTCTTTACTTCCTCTATTTTAGCATCTTGCTCTTTGAAAGTCAGTATTTGATTCGCTTTTACATTGGTCAATTTTTGAATTTTACCATTGGTCCAAACCACTTTTACTTCATCAATAGCTTTGGCTTTATCGACTCCAAAATGCAATTCCGGTGCTACCGAAGATTGGTATCCACGAGACAAGGTAAGTTCTTGCATTTGACTATTCCCTTTGGTTTTAACATACACACGATTACCCAATCCTTGACTGTTTTTAGAAGTTCCTTTGAATCGTATCGTTACATAATTATTGGTTTTGGAACTTGTATTTTCAAAAACTGAAGCATAATCATCGATGTTGTTGGTGATGATTTCCAAATCCCCATCATTGTCTAAATCGGCATAAGCGACACCATTTGAGAAGCCTTTGTATTCGATTCCCCATTTTTTATTTACCTGTTCAAAATGTAAGTTTCCTTTGTTTTGATACATAAAATTGTCGATTTTTTCAGAAGGAATTTCTTTAGATTTCTTGAGTAAATCTTTCTTTTCGAGTTTGCCGTTTTCCAAGCTATTGAAAAAATCATTGTTGTTTATCTCTCTTCGTGTTCCGTTTGTGATATACAGATCTTTGTAACCATCATTGTCAAAATCCGCAAACAAAGGACCCCAACTCCAATCGGTAGATGATGTTCCGGTTACGCGAGAAACATTGGAAAAATGCGGCACTCCATCTGTAAAAACCCCCGAATTGAGTTGCATACAATTGTGCATATATTGAATTTGAAATCCTGCATTGGCAACATCCCAGAACAATTGAGGATTCATACTCGACATATTGGCTTTTTTTCGACGATTGTCTTTGGCATCCATATCCACTTGAAAAATATCGAGGTTTCCGTCGTTGTTAAAATCCGAAATATCGGCACCCATCCCGTAAAATGAGTTATGTCCTGTTGCAATGTTGACCACTTCCTTGAAAGTACCATCCTGATTGTTGATGTACATAAAATCAGGTGAATTGAAATCATTCGACACATAAATATCAGGCCAAGAATCATTGTTTAAATCTCCAATGGTGGCACTTAATGACAATCCATAGGCTTTTACACCAGCTGTAGTGGTAACATCAGCAAAATGATTTCCGTCATTTCGATACAAATGTCCTGATTCGTGGTCTTTTACTGTTCGCATCATTTGCACATAAGCAAACGTAGGTGAACTAAATTTTGTTGGCGGATAATTGGCCACAAACAAGTCTAAATCGCCGTCTTTATCATAATCGAAGAAAGTTCCTTGAACACTGTTTCCTATGTCGTCGATACCATATTCTTTGGCCTTTTCAGTAAAAGTTCCATTGCCATTATTGATGTATAGTTCGTTGTTTTTAGGGCCAAATTTTCCTCCAACACTACAATAGATATCCAAAAAACCATCTCCATTGATATCGGCCATTGTCGCTCCGGTGTACCAACGTGAATCACCGCCAACACCCGCTTTTTTGGTAATGTCCTCGAATTTGAGATTTCCTTTGTTCAAATACAATTTATTCGAAACTTGATTTCCAGTAAAGAAAATATCTATCAAACCGTCATTATTAATATCTCCTGTTGCAACTCCTCCTCCCATATAAATATAAGTGTAGGTAAAGTAGTTTAAGGAGTCGTTTTCTGTCAAATTATTGCTAAAATCGATTCCCGTATCGGAATGATCCAAAAGAGTAAAAATCTTTTCTGCAGATTCTTTATTAGAACAGCTAATGAGACATAGCAAGCCTATAATACTTAATATATTTTTTTTCATTTGATATGATTTAATAAATACTTTGATTTTTTTAATCTACAGTTTCTAAACTATATGATACTATAAATACAAAGCCATTTAAAGCCTATTACAAGCTGATTGAATTCAAAAATAAAACTATTTGAAACCAAAACAAGTAACTTCTCTAAAAAAGTGAATTAATATTGTTTTTGTAAAAACGAAGTATTAAATACAATCTGGAGGGAGATAATTTGCAGTGAGAAACCCGCTAACAGGGCTGTTTTTGGGCATAAAAATAACATTCCTAACTGAACCAATTGTTTTATGATTGAAATCAAAAGAAACAGCAGTGTTCGGAATATAATCTTTAATAAAAGATTTTAATAATTTTTTTGTTGGGTTTTCTTTATCAGAGGTATTGTCAAAAAGTTGGTTATCGACAATTCTTTTTAAATCTTTACTTATCACATCGTGATGAGAATTTTTAAGACAATATAATTTTAAGATATTATTTTGAATTCTTTTCTTGAAAACGTGATAAGTTTTGTTATTGACAACGATGTCATCGTTTACATATTCAAAACCGGAATCAACCACATAAGCATACGGATTAATTTCCATTTCAATTACTTCAAATTTCGAATCTTCATTTTTCTCCATAGCAGCCACCCATGTTTGCTCTTTTTGGTCAGCAAACATCATATAAAATCCTAACACATTGTAGAACAATGTTACGATTAAAAAAAGTGATGCAATTTTTTTCATATGTTATGTAAATTCTTTTTAATCAGCCGTCTGTAATTCCTTCGCTTGAGCCGCATATTATCATTGGTGTTTATCTCATCGGTTTTTATTTTGTTTTTGTTCTCATCTTGGGTCAGTCCAAACAGTTTCTATAAATACCGCTTTATCCCAATTTAAACAGGTGCTTTTAGTACCTGCTATGCCTCCTCCAAAATCACATACAGTTTCGCAATTTTCGTTTCTAACAATACCTAAAGGAATATCATTACCTATACTTGCAAATTGATCATCTACGATATAAACATTTTGTCCATTATATAAATATTTTTTTATACTAGCCCTAGGATTTTCAGCTGGTCTTTTCAATATCACATCAATTGAAGAAATAAAGCACTCTGGATATTTACATTGATTTGAATCCTCATTTTTTTTATCGTCTTTACTACAATTTATTAACAGTGTAGCAATGCAAAATACTAATATTAGCTTTTTCATATTGTTTTAAATAAAATGAGTTCTACTTTAAAATTGAAAATAAACTTACTAGAGCATTATTGTTGGCAATAAGCAAATGTTGTTTGCCTTTTATTTGTATTTTTTTCATTTGTTTGGCATTTTCACCATTGTAAAAATTAATGTCTTTATACGGCTTCAAATTTCCTTTGGAATCTCCTATCAGAATATAGCCGATATTACTATCGTAACGAATGGTTTCTACTTCGGATTCATATATTCCTCCTACTCCTATAACATCCTGATAGCCATCTTTGTTTACATCTGCAAAAACGAACGACATGGTTGGGCCTATTTGTGCTGTGTTTGGCAATTCCTTGAAAGTAAATGAACCTTTGCCATTATTTAAAGCATATCCTGATTTAAATTGATACACTTGTTTATGATAGGAAGCTTTCAATTCTTTTTCCCCATAGATATCGGCTAGACTAGATTTAGCAAAACTTTTGAAAGTCGGCATTTTTTTGCTAACAAATGAATTTTGTTGTGTAGAACATTCTTTTCCTCTAACCGGAACAAGATTTGTTTTGTATAACTTACTCAACACCATATCATAAGTAGAATTGTTGTCAAAATTATTTCCGTAAATGTGTAATGGTTTTTCGACCGAAGGGTGAAACTTGTTGTTGCCTCCTAAATTTCCAAAGAAATAATCTAAATCTCCATCTTTATCAATATCCACCTCAGAAATGGTATTCCACCAACCTTCAGTGTTCTTGAATTGTGGTGTATTTATAATTTTAAATTGTCCTTTGGTGTTTTTTAATACGGTAATTGGCATCCATTCTCCAACTACAATTAAGTCTTTGGCACCATCGTTATCATAATCCGAAAAGATAAAATCATTTACTATTCCTATTTTCGAAAATTCTAGAGCAACCGTTGCTGTAACATCCTTAAAAACACCTTTGTCATTCATCAAAAAATACGACTTGGAAAAGAGTGGATATTTCCCCGAAATAGAATGTCCTCCTATTGCCAAATCTAAATCGCCATCATTGTCAAAATCAATAGCTTTTACTGCTTTTGTGTTGGAAAGCATTTTAGGAAGAACTGCGGTTTTTATAAACTTCCCTTTTTTGTCGTTCAAATACAATCTGTCTTGCAATAACGGACTGTTTTCGGTCAATTCGTAGCCGCCACTAGTTACGTATAAATCTAAATAACCGTCATTATTAGCATCGAAAAATAAAGACCCATTATCCTCAAAAGATTTATCTTTTTCAAAATCTGCTTGTACAGAAACATCAAATTTACCCGAACGATTTTGCAAGTAAAGTTTCCCAGATTGCCCTTGTGCTCCGCCAACATAAAAATCGTCTAATCCATCTTTATTCACATCTCCAATTGATAATGCTGGACCTTGTTGTGATAGTTTTTGAGGCAACAATACTTGTTTTAAAAAATCATCAAACACATTTTCTTGATGTGTAAAATTCATTCCTAAATCTGCAGGATTAATTTTAGTAAAATTGCTATTGACATTAACTATAGGAGCCGTCGAAACAGCATCCTTGATATTTAGCTCGACCGTTTGATTGGCTTTTGTGTTTTCGACTATTGAAACTAAACCGTTATCCCAAACTACTTCTATTTTCTTGATTTCGTCTTCTTCACCCAAACCAAAATTTAAAACATTGGTTACACAAGATTGATACCCACGAGTCGTATATAATTCTTGGTATTGTTTCGTCTCATCGGTAAAAATTTTCACTTTTGACCCAATAGCATTTTTATTTTTATCAGTACCAATTAATTTAATATTAATGAAATTCCCCACTGAATTATTTTTGTAAATGGATGCTATATCCGACATATTATTTACAATCAAATCCAAATCTCCATCATTATCTAAATCGGCATAAGCCACTCCATTTGAATTTACTTTTTTATCCAATCCCCAAGATTTGGTTGAATTTTCAAAAGATAAATCACCATTATTTTTATAACTGTAATTGGATAATTTTTCTGAAGGCATCATATTGACCACATCCAAAACCGTCATATGTATTTTCTCGTCTAAATTACTTTTCACTTTTCTGACGTAATCCTGATTACTGAAATCTCTATCAATTCCATTAGTAATGAACACGTCCTTATGTCCATCATTGTCAAAATCAGCAATAAGAGGTGCCCAACTCCAATCCGTTTTAGACATTCCGGTAAGCTGACCTATGTCACTAAAAGTTCCATTAACGTTGTTTAATTGCAAAACATTAGCCATATATGGATGATTATAATTGGCATTTATAATTTTTTCAAAACCTTGCGTATTCATACTTGGCATATTCTCTTTGCTTCTAATATGATCTTCGGCAGACATCTCAAGTACCATTAAATCAGGAAAAAAATCATTATTTATATCCGCAAAGTCCGAACCCATACTGTTGTATGAAATGTGTTTGAAACGGGTATTCAACTGATTCGAAAAAGTCCCGTCTTGATTATTTATATATAAAAAGTCAGGCATTATATAATCATTGGCAACATAAATATCGGGCCAACCGTCATTATTGAAATCTCCGATAGAGGCACTCAAACCCCAAGCTTTATTGACAAGTTTAGCTTCCTCGGTAACATCAGCAAATGTGTTTCCATCATTTCTAAACAAGTGATCCGACGTTTCTGGAAATTTTTTTTGCTTTTCTTTTTGTTCAATGCGCAGGGTATTTTCAAAATCTACTCTGTGATTTACCAAATACATATCTAAATCTCCATCTTTATCGTAATCAAAGAAATAGGATTGAATAGAAAAACCGTCATTATCTAAACCAAAAGCATGGGCTTCCTCTTTGAAAGTACCATCTTTTTGATTGATATATAGTTTATTTTTCCTCCATTCACTTGATTCTAAAGAAGCTGATTTACAAACATAAATATCCAACCATCCGTCATTATTAATATCAATCATGGATGTTCCTGTTGTCCAACCAATATTATCGGCAACATTTGCCGATTCAGTAATATCTTCAAATTCAAAATTTCCTTTATTGAGGTACAATTTATTCGACTCTTGATTTGAAGTAAAATATACATCTTGTAAGCCATCATTATTGATGTCGCCTACTGCAACACCACCACCATTTAAGGCATACATATAGCGAACACAATTAAAATTATTGTCTTGTATTACATTATTAGAAAATTTTATTTTCGATTGTTCACTAGGAATTAAAGTAAAAAGAGTTTCAGCATCTGAAGTTTTTTTCTTTGATTCAAATGAGTTACAACTAAAAATAAATAAAAAAGTAAATAGTAAAATAACGATTTGAGGTATGCGCATAGCTATTTGTTTAAAACAGAAAACCTTACTAAAGAATCATAAAAAATTGATGATTGGTCTAACCCAATCTCATCTCTACAATTTCTTTGTTCTTATAAAATAGTAAAAAACAGCGCATTTTCATGCGCTGTTTAGCAAAATACTAACTTAACTAACCAAAGTTTTTAATATTTTTTACCAATTTGGATTGTTTGGCCCAATGTTAGGATTTGAAGAGGTCTCTCTGTTTGGTATAGGCCACAATTCATGTTTACCTGCTACGAAACCAGTACCTGCCAACTCTGTGGAGGCAAGACCCCATCTCATAATATCATCAAAACGAACTTGTTCACCTGCTAATTCTACTTTTCGCTCATGTACTATGGCTTTGAAAACAGCATCTTTATTTGCAGCTATAGAAGTAGTTAAACCAGCTCTATCTCTCACTTGTTTGATATAGGCAATAGCAGCTGCTTGAGAACCACCTGTTCTTTGATTTTCGCACTCTGCTTTCATAAGCAATACATCTGAATAGCGCATTACTTTAAAGTTGATACTAGAGTCTTGATTCTCATCAGTACGTTTGTAATAGTTTTGATATTTTTTCCAACCTGCTCTTCTGTTACCTTCTGATGTACTGAAGTTAGAAGCAGTCATTACACTAGCACCTTTGTTATATACAGAACCTGGAACATAAAAAGTTTCAGCAAAACGTTTGTCGCCTGACTCATACTCATCAAGCAAATTATCGTGTGGATATACGTTATACCATCCTAAATTGCCATATTCTTGTCCTCTAAAAGTGGCCTCAGCAGAACCTGTACCTCCAGTATCACTACCCCATTTATCACCAACTCCTAATTTCTCATCATATTCTACTTCAAAAACAGACTCAGGCCCGTGTTCTGTTTCATCCATAAAATTGTTGTAAAAATCAGTTTCTAAGCTATACCCTGTCACTTGATTAAGTGCGGCTAATGCTTCATCGTATTTTTTTAGATACAAATTCACTTTTCCTAAATAAGCATAAGCAGCTTCTTTTGTAGCTCTACCATTTTGCTCTGCACTATCGGCCAAAAGGTTTTTTGAAGCAAACTCAAGATCCTCCGTGATTAATTTATACACATCTGCTTTTGGACTTCTTGCTGCTCCAACAATAGTTTGTTTAGTATAAATAGGCAAATCTCCCCAACGATTTACTAATAGAAAATAGTAATAGGCTCTCAAAAAATGAGCTTCTCCTAGGAATTTATTTTTTTTCTCTTGTGTCAATACAGAATTTGGCAATTCGTTAATTTTAGCCTCATTATCTAGCACAAAATTTGCTCTTGATATTCCTAAGAAACAAGATTCCCAATAATACTGAATGATATCATTACCAGCATCAAAAGTAAAATTTAGAAAAGGTCTTTTATTTCCTTCTAACTGAGGATTTCCTTTATTCTCTTGAGACATATTGTCTAAAGAGAAGAAAATATGTCTACCGTAAAGTCCTCTTGTTTGCAAATGTGCATAGGCAGCATTTACGGATGCTTGCACCTGAGCTTCTGTTTTGAAGTAAGTCTCTGGAGAAAGTTCGTTTGGATTTGTTAAATCTAAATCCTTTGTGTCACATGAATTTATGGCAAAAATTCCGGACAATAGTATAACTATATATTTTATATTTTTCATGATTTTATATATTAAAATGTTACGTCAAGTCCAAAGATTACTGATTTTGGTTGTGGGTATCTTCCTAAATCAATTCCTGCTGAATTTGCATTACCGTCTGCACGAGCAACTTCAGGATCTAAACCAGAATAATTTGTAATTGTAATAAGATTTTGTGCACTTACATACATTCTCAATTTAGAAAAATATTTGTCAAATGCGGTTCCACTAAGAGTATAACCCACTGTAATATTTTTCAATCTTGCGTAAGAACCATCTTCTACATATCGATCACTAGCCGAAGCCCAGTTTTGACTTGCTCCCAAAGCTCTTGGCAAAGTAGCTGAAGGGTTAGTTACAACACCATTTGCTACAATAGATCTACCAATAACATCTGTACTAGCATTGAACAAACGTTGCATTGCTTGTAATTCAAATTTAGTAGCATTAAAAATATTAATTCCTTGAACTCCTGTAATAAAACAGTTGAAATCAAATTTTTTGTAGGCTGCAGTAAGGTTTAAACCGTAAGTAAAATCAGGATAAGGATTCCCAATATTGACTTTGTCATCAGCGTTGATTAATTTATTACCATCTTGGTCAACAAATCTAATATCCCCTGGTTGAATCGCAGTTTGACCTGGTCCAAAAACAGCATCAACCTCTGCCTGATTTTTGTAAATTCCGTTGGTTTCTAAACCATAAAAATAGAATGCTGGTTGTCCCACTTCAAGTCTTGAGAAATTCTCTAAACCTGCTCTTGGAGATGGACCAGCTAGTACAGAAGTAACACCTGGTGCTAAATCTACAACTTCGTTCTTACTTGTTCCTAAATTAGCAGTTGCAGACCAAGTAAAATCGCCTTCTCTGTCGTTATAGCCTAAACTCACTTCAAATCCCTTTGTGCTAATATCCGCAATATTCTGAAATTGGCTTCCACCAGCAGATCCAACTGATGCAGGAAGTGGAACAGCAAAAAGAATGTCAGTAGCTTCATTATTGAAATATTCTATAGAGCCAGTAAATTTTTCATCATAAAGACCAAAATCCAAACCAAAGTTCCTATCATTTTTAGCCTCCCATTTCAAATTAGGATCTGCAGCGTTACCAGTTGAAACACCAGCGGCAGCTGCACCAGCAATTGGGTAAAAATAAGATGATACTAAAGTGGCACTGTATTGATAATTCGGGATTAAATCATTCCCAGTAGTTCCATTACTTGCTCTTAGTTTTAAGGTACTAAAAACAGAATTTTTCATAAAATCTTCTTTAGCAATGTTCCAACCTAATGCAACAGAATAAAAATTAGCCCAACGTTTGTTATCTCCAAAACGACCCGAACCATCACGACGAGCTGAAACCGCAAACAGGTATTTTTCATCGTAATCATAATTAACACGCGCAATATAACCCAGATTATTTTGTTCGTAAGAAGTTGAACCTAAACTCGGATCTTGAAGTCTTAGCTGATCGATTTCATCTGAAATGTAATAACGGCTACCTGCACTTATGTTTTGTCCTTTTCCACTAGTTTTTTCTATAATCCCTATAGCTTCTATATTGTGTTTATCAGCAATAGTTGTTTTGTATGTCAAACTGTTTGTGAACATAATGGTTTGACCCCATTGGTTATTTTCAGTTGTTGTAGAGTAGCCTTGGCTATGTGCTGAACCATCTTTATAAGAAGGAACAAAAGTGTGGTCTTTCGAAGTATAATAATCTAATGATACTTGTGATCTGAATTTTAACCCTTTGTAAATATTATATTCACCAAAAATGTTTCCTATTATAGATAAACCATTAATATATTGATATCCTAAATTGGCAACACGAACAGGGTTTTCAGCATCTTGTCCGTCAATAGTTGATGGTCCTTGGTATCCGCCTAAACTGCTTTCATTATATACTGGTAAGTAGGGAGCCATTTTTATAGCATGCTCTAATAAAGTTCTTCCTCCTCCACTACGCTCAGGATTAGTCTTGCTAAATGAAATACCCATATTACTACCTACTGTTAATTTGCCAATAGTTTGTGTATTATTAGCTCTAAAAGAATAACGCTCAAAACCAGTACCAATGATAGATCCTTCTTGTTTTAAAATTTCTGCAGAATAACGACTAGATGACGTATCTGTTCCATTGGAGAAACTCAAATTGTAATCTTGCATTAATCCTGATTGAAAAATTTGATCTTGCCAATCTGTATTTATATTACCAAATTCGGCAGCTCGTGCAGTAAGATCACTACCTAAATCTTTTGCATATTTTAGATATTGTGTTGTGTCCATCACATCATATCTTTTAGAAACTGATTGTGATCCTAAGTAGGTATTAAAAGTAAGCACACCCGCTCCTTTTTTACCTTTTTTAGTAGTTACAATAATTACCCCATTAAAACCTTTGGCACCGTAAAGAGCCGTTGTTGAAGCATCTTTTAAAACGGATATGCTCTCAATGTCATTAGGACTTAATCCTGACAGGTTTCCTGTTGTAACCCCATCGATTACATACAAAGGAGTACTGTTGTTGAATGTAGATAAACCACGAATATTAACTGTTGGGCTGCTTCCTGGCGCACCATTAATTACGGTTACCCCAACTGCTCTACCTTGCAAAGCTGATTCAGCATTAGTAATAGGTACTGCAGCAATTTCTTTAGCACCCACCACTGCAATAGCTCCTGTAACTTTAGCTCTTTTTTGAGTTCCGTAAGCAACAACAACAACTTCGCTTAAGTTTTGAGTAGACTCTATTAATTTAACATTAATTGCGGTTTGATTACCTGCAGTAATAGTTTGAGATACTAAGCCAACGAATGAATAAACAATTTTATCCGTAGACTTTATGTCTCTTAAAGAGTATTTCCCATCGAAATCTGTTGATGCGCTGTTTGTAGTACCTTGCACATTAATACTGGCTCCCGGCAGTGGCTGACCTGTGGCGTCTGTCACAACTCCTTGAATGGTCTTTGATTGCGCCATCACATTGTGAGTACAAATCATTACCAATGCAATTATTGCAAATTTAAATTTCATAATCATATTTATTTGGTTTTAGTTGATTTAAAATAGTTTTGAATTAAAAAATATTCGTTTAGTTTTTTTGAGTAAAATTTCTACATACTTTAATAATTTCTAGGTTAATAATTATTACAAAAAGATTGATAGTCTTTTACCGAAATATATTTTTTCAAATCAAATGATTCTTTATTAATTGACTTTAAAAATATAAATCTGTTTTCATGTCATGGTTTTTTCATTTTTTAAGGTTGTTTATAATTTAGGTTCTTTGTTAAAGCTTTTCGACTTTTCAAAAATATATTGTTTAATCAAGTTTAATCTAATACAAATGATGCAAAAACTAACACATTTGTAGCATATTATAAAAAAAATACAATGAATTCAGCATATAAAGGCTATGATTAAGACAAAATATATAATTATTACATTGTCATAAATAGTATTTTATTTTTTTATTATATTAAAAAATAAACACTTATTTATATGTTTTTAACAATGGGTTAATTCCTTGATTTAAGGTTTAAAATATAGTTTTGCGGAATTTTATATACTTTAAAAAAGATTTTTTGTAGCCTATTTATTAGCTAAAATCATTAAACACTAATTTCGGCAAACAGGTTATTTTTAGAGAAAGCATTTTAAATAAATTTAAAAGCATTGGGTAGAATTTAATTCAAAGAGATGAATTTCAAACAACTAAATATACAACACAAAAAAAGCGGTGAAATACCGCTTTTGTGAAAAAATTATCAATTTCTATTGTTTGTTATTATGGGTAGGAAGATAACCAAACTTCTCTTTGAAACATTTTGTAAAATAGGATGGAGAGCTAAAGCCTACTTTATAACTTATTTCATTAATATTATCATTGCCAAATTCAATTAACTCTTTGGCTTTTTCTAAACGAACATTCCGAATAAATTCATTTACAGAAACACCAGTCAAGGTTTTTATTTTTCTATAAAGCTGACTTCTACTTAGGAACACTTCCGAGGCCAAAACCTCAACACTTAACTCTGTTTCACTAATATTTTCGTTAATATAGTTTAATGCTTTTTGTATGAATTCATTATCTAAAGTAGTTGTTTTTGCTTTGGCATTTTTAGTTATTCCGTTATAAAATTTATTAAACATAATTTGCCTGCTGGTAATGAATTGTGCCAAGCTAGATCTTAATATATCCATATCGAAAGGTTTGCTCAAATACAAATCGGCACCAGAATCTATTCCTTCTAATTTGTCTTCAACAAGTGCTTTGGCCGATAACATCAGCAATGGAATATGACTGGTTTTTAAATTTAATTTAATGTTTTTACACAAATCCAGACCATTCATCACAGGCATAATAACATCTGTTAAAATCAAATCTGGCAACTTTTCCAAGGCAATATCTAAACCAATCTGCCCATTTTCAGCCAATAGAACCTTATAATCTTTTTTTAATTCATCTCTTAAATAATTTCTCAACTCTACATTGTCCTCAACTATCAAAATAGTGTGGGCTCGAAGTTGTTCCTCTTCATCATTTGTCTGTTCCTTGACTTCTCTTTTTATCGAAGGGATGAAATTTTCTTTTTTCTCTCTAATAAATTCCTCTTCAAGCACATCGTTTTCATCAAAAAATTCTTTGCCGATAGGAAATAGAAGTTTAAATATGGTTCCAACTCCCAACTCACTTTCAACTTCAATTTTTCCTTTATGCAATTCGATAAAACCTCGAACTACTTCTAAACCAATACCTGTACTTCCGTAATAGGCTTTGTTTAAATTGTTTACTTGGTAAAAACGATCAAATATTTTCTTGATGTCCTTTTTATCTAAACCTGCACCTGTATCTTCTATATTGATTTCAAAAAAAGGATAATTGGCATCAGGACCTATCAAAGGAAAATTATCTAATTCATCGAAAACCTTAATTTTTACTATTATTTTTCCATTATCAGGAGTGACTTTAAAGGCATTTGAAATTACGTTAAAAATAATTTTTTCAAACATTTTAGGGCTTAACCAATCTTTAAATTCCTCTTTGTTGGTCTCAAACCGCAAATTTATTCCCCGACTTGATGCTTCTTCTTCAAAAAAACTAACAATTTCTTTTGTAAAACTTACAACTTCTATTTGTTGCACTTGCAATGTCATTTTATTAAACTGCAATTGATTAAAATCCATTAGCTCATTAATCAATCGGGACAATCTGTCGGAACTTTTTTGAATAGTTTGCAACTTGCTCAATACTCCATCAGGCAAATCCAAATTTTTGTTTTTCAAAATATCTGCCAGCGGATTGATAATTAATGTCAGCGGAGTTCTAAATTCGTGAGAGATATTAGTAAAAAATTGCAGTTTTTTACTGTTTAATTTTTCTGTTTGAATGGTTTTTTGTCTTTCAAATTGAATTAATTGTTGTCCTTTGAATCGATTTTGAAAATATTGATTTACAAAATAAACAGCCGCAAGTAGCATTAGCAAATAAAACAAATAAGCAAAAGAAGTCTTCCACTAAGGTGGTAATATTTCGATTTGCAATTCTAAAGATTTTTGATTCCAAATGCCATTTTTTTCAGTAGCCTTAACTTTAAAAACATAGTTTCCTGGTGCTAAGTTTGTATAAGTTGCCGATCGCTTATTGCCTACATAATTCCAAGAATCTTCAAATCCTTCTAAATAATAGGCGTATTCATTTTTAGCAGGAAAGGAATAATTCACCCCTATGAAATCAATTGTAAATACGGACTGATCGTGTTTAAGAATTATCTTTTTTGTTTCAGATATAACCTTGATTAATGGTGAGTCTTTTTCAAGTGGAACAACTGATTTGTTAAATAATTTAAAGTCTGTAAAGTAAACAGGAAACTCTTTTTTACTCTTAACTATTTTATTAGGATTAAAATAATTCAAGCCTTTGTAACTTCCAAAATACAACCATCCATTTTCGTCTCTTAAAACGGAATTGTTATTAAAATCGTTGCCCAATAAACCATCATCAGTTGAATAATTGACTGTGGTTTTATTTTTCAAATCTAGTTTTGTAATTCCTTTCTTGCCACTTAACCAAATAGAACCCTCGTTAGATTCAACAATTGAGGCTACCGATTTTTCGAAAAATCCTTTGTAATTAATATACCATTGCAACACATCGTTTTTCTTGTTATAACTAAACAATCCTGCTCCATCAGTACCAATCCAAATTTCTTTATTTTTTGCTTGATATAAGGTATTTATGGTATGAGTACTTTTATGATTTTTAAGTTTTTCCGACATTTTATCTCGAAAAGAGGTGACGGAAAAAGTAATGAAATCATTTGTTATTACTTTAAACAAACCAGTTGTTGATCCAACCCAAATGACATCATCTGAATCCACCAAAACCGTCCTGACGTCTGAATACATTTCTCCATTTACTTGAAATGGTTTTGTATTACAATGATGGAATTTTCCCTCTTTAGGATCGAAATAATGAAGCCCTTTTGAAAAAGTTCCTATCCAGATTACTCCTCTTGAATCTTCTGCAATGCCCATAATGTGGTCAGAAACAAGACCTGAGGTGTTTTGAGTAGTATAATTTATAAATTGTTTAGATCCATTTTTTAAAAAATAAATCCCTTCATTCCAACTACAAAGCCAAACGTTTTGCTTTTTATCAATAAATACTTTGGTTATATTGTCATTCGTCAATCCAGAATAAAAACTAGCATCTAATTTGGTTATGTGTTTAAAATCTTTAGTAATTGGATTGTAAACATCAACTCCTCCTCCTTCCATACTAATCCATAATTGCCCGAAATCATCTTTTGCTATACTTGTAACACAACTGGATTGAAGTGAGTTGGGTTTTCCAGCTATACTTTCAATAACATTTACCTTGTTATTTAATTTATCAAAAACACCAAGACCTCTGTTATAGTAACCTAGCCAAATCCTTTTGTCTTTGTCTAAACACAATGACCAAACAGAATTAGAAGCAAGACTTCGAGGATCAAATTTACTGTTGGTAAACTTTTTTTGAACAACCCCTTGATCATTTACCACAATTAATCCGTCATTTTCTGTTGCGCAAAGAATTGTTTTAGGATCCGTTGCCGTTATTGCCATAATTCTTTTACTAGTAATAGGATATGAAAACACCTGCTTTTCTTCAGAATAAAGATTTATTTTTACCAACCCTTTATACCCATTCCCAATCCACAAATTTTGATTCCTATCGAAAAATAAAGACTCTATAGTCCCAAAAAGCCTTAGATTATCTTTGCCTAAATTAACTTTTAGGGTTTCATTTTTTATTGGATCAAGGGATTTTAAACCAAAATTCGTTCCTAAATAAATTTTGCCTTTTTTATCTTTCACAAGACAGTTAACAAGATAATTTGCATTGGCAGGAACGTCTGATTTAACCTTAACTACTTTGCGGCTTTTTATGTTAAACTTAAGTAATCCATCGCTAAGTGTCCCTAAATAAAGATTTCCTTTATTGTCCTCAATAATACTTTTGACTGAAAATACGGTTTCGTTCTTAAAATGTTTCTGAATATTTATAGTTTCGAAATTATTTAAATTCCGATTGTAAAGACACAATCCTTCATCCGTTCCAATCCACAAACGATTGTCAGTGTCTACATAAGTTGCATAAACTAAATTGCTATTAATGGAATTGCTGACTTTTGAGTCGTGCTCATAAGCAATATAATTTATTCCATCATATTTATACAATCCTGCCCCGTTTGTACCAATCCAAATAAACCCTAATCGGTCTTGTGCAATGGTATAAATACCACTTTTCGAAGTCTCTTGATCTATTACACGAAACTGATAGTTTTCAAATGTGTTTTGAGAAAACAAACTGTTTATAATAAAAAAGAAAACAAATATAAAACACAGTTTTTTTGACATTATAAATGATTTGTAAACTAAATTAAACTTTAAATATTAAAACCACAACTATACTTTAATTTTAAAAAAAATGCAACCGTTTGCGTTAAATGATTAAAAAAATTTGACCTTGCAAAAAAATTTTTTTTATAACACACAAATAAATCTATATCCGCAGCAAAAACATTCCATAAAATGATTTTCTGAATTTTTGAAAAACATAATTATTTTTGGAAGTGAATTTATAACCCAATCAATTAATGATACTGTATCCTTTGAAATTAATGATCTATCTGGGTGTTTATTTAATATTGAATTTTCCGGTTAAATATCTACAAATGAATATATTGAACTTATTTGTATTACCTGAATAATTTCAAAACTAAAAGAACTTTCTTAACTACTTTCCCAACAAATGCCTTTTGTCAGGAATTGGTTTATTTATTTTCGTTCTATTCCAATAGACCAAATTAAATAAATATTTTTAATTAAAAACTATTTATTACAAAATATTACAATCCTATTGATTGAATGTAAAGTTTTTTCGAATGAAAAAAGCGGCTCGATGAAATTTTTGCCGCATTTTTTATGGATATATTTCTTTACAAATCGAATTTTATTCCTTGTGCCAATGGCAATTGTGTTCCGTAATTGATCGTATTGGTTTGTCTTCGCATATAAGCTTTCCAAGCATCGGAACCGGATTCGCGGCCACCACCAGTTTCTTTTTCGCCACCAAAAGCACCTCCAATTTCTGCTCCCGAAGTGCCAATATTGACATTGGCAATACCACAATCTGAACCCGACTGCGAAAGGAATAATTCCATTTCACGCATATTATTGGTAAAAATCGAAGACGAAAGTCCTTGAGGAACTCCGTTTTGCATTGCAATCGCTTCTTCGATAGTTTTGTATTTCATGACGTATAAAATGGGAGCAAAAGTTTCGGTTTGAACAATTTCAAAATGATTTTCGGCTTCAATGATACAGGGTTTTACATAGCAACCGCTTTCGTATCCTGTACCTTCAACAACACCTCCTTCAACTATAATTTTCGCCCCTTCCAGTTTGGCTTTTTCAATAGCATCTAAATATTCCTGGACAGCTCCTTTGTCGATAAGTGGTCCAACGTGGTTGTTTTCGTCCAATGGATTTCCGATTTTCAATTGGCTATACGCATTTTTCAAAACACTGATGGTTTTTTCATACACACTTTCGTGAATGATTAAACGGCGCGTAGATGTACAACGTTGTCCAGCAGTTCCAACGGCGCCAAAAACAGCTCCAACCAGAACCATATTAATATCGGCGTGTTCCGAAACAATTATGGCATTATTTCCGCCTAATTCGAGAATAGTATTTCCAAAACGTTCCGCAACGGTTTTAGATACATGACGTCCAATTCGGGTTGATCCAGTGAAAGACACTAAGGAAATTCTGTGGTCATTATTGATTAAATCGCCCGATTCGTTTCCGGTTACTAAGCAACTTACACCTTCGGGAACATTATTTCTTTTGAGAACTGTTTTTATAATATTTTGACAAGCTATTCCGCATAAAGGTACTTTTGAACTAGGTTTCCAAATGGCAACATCGCCGCAAACAAAAGCTATCATTGCGTTCCAACTCCAAACGGCAACTGGAAAATTAAATGCCGAAATTATTCCGACAGTTCCAATAGGATGATATTGTTCGTACATTCTGTGCATTGGGCGTTCTGAATGCATGGTTAAACCGTATAATTGACGTGATAATCCCACTGCAAAATCACAAATATCAATCATTTCCTGAACTTCGCCGTAACCTTCCTGAAGACTTTTACCCATTTCGTAAGAAACTAATTTTCCTAATGGTTCTTTGAATTTTCTCAACTCATCTCCCATTTGGCGAACGATTTCGCCTCTTCTTGGTGCTGGAATCAAACGCCATTCCAGGAAAGCTTCGGAGGCTTTTTGCATCGCTTTTTCGTAATCTTCTTTGGTCGAAGTTTTTACTTTTGCGATTAAAGCTCCGTCAGCTGGCGAATAGCTTTCGATGATTTTTCCGTTAGCAAAATTATTTTCTCCTGTTGAAGTTCCTTCGTTTAGGGCTTCGATACCCAATTGTTTTAGGGCTGATTCTATTCCGAATTGATTGGCTATTGTTATCATCGTAACTTTATGGGTTAGAATTGTTATATTTATTTACAAATATATTGTATTCCGTTGAGATTGTAAAGAAAACCTAAAGTTTCATAAAGGTTTGGAATGTAGTCAGGTTTTTTAGCCCTGATTGCAGTAGAAATCCTTGTGAAAAGAAAGGCTGAATTTTTCTTGCCAAAAAAGAGCGACCAGAGGAAGCTCCTTTTTTGGATTAGAAAAATAGCCTTTAATGAACAAGATTGTAACGGAAAGCGGGATTAGCTCCTGAAAAAAATCTAAAACATATTCTTTTTCTTGAATAAAAAGACGCCTGAAACAGAAATTAAAAGAGAAATGGACAACACAATCCAAAATCCGAATGGGTTTTCCTGAAAATTATTAGGCACATTCATTCCGTATAAACTGGCGACTAAAGTTGGGATCATCAAGATGATGGATATTGAGGTCAGCCTTTTCATTATGACGTTCAAATTATTGGAAATAACAGAAGCATAAGCGTCCATCATTCCGGTTAAGATGTTGCTGTAAATGCTTGTTGTTTCTTCGGCTTGGCGCAATTCGATTTCGACATCTTCGAGCAATTCGGGGTCGTAAGTGTCTTTGTGGGCTTTTAAATTTTTGATTCTGCGAAATAAAACGTCATTGCCTTTTAGTGAAGTTACGAAAAACACCAAACATTTTTCTATTTGCCACAAGGCTTGAAGCTCTTCGTTTTTGATGGATTCTTCGAGGTTGTCTTCGGCGAGTTTGATTCGTTGATTGATTTGTTTTAGGTACTTCAAGAACCAAATACTGGAGGACAAAAGCAATTTTAACACTAAATCGAAGTCATTTTCGATTGTGATTTTCTTGCGTTTGGTGTATAAAACAAAGTCGGAAAGGATGTCAGTTTGATGAAAACAAAGTGAAACAAAAACATCTTCTTTGAACATTAAACCCAATGGTGCTGTATTGAAGGGCAGTTTTGGGTCGTCACTTTTAAAAGGAATTCTAAGGATAATGAGCGTCCAACCGTTTTCGATTTCGATACGAGGTCGTTCGTCAATATCTTCGATATCACTGTAAAAATCTTCGGGAATGTGTAATTCTTTGAGCAGGAATTTGGTTTCTTCTTTTGTGGGACAAACTACATTAATCCAGCAGTTTTCTTCCTGATTTTCGGTTTGAGTTAAACCTTTGTTGTTTTTGTAATAGGTAATCATAATGCAATGCGATGTTTTTAGGAATATCGCTTACATCGGGCAACGATTATTCCTGTTTGTGATTTGTTTTCTTCGAATAATAATCGTCCATGGTGGATGCTAAAATTTAATTTTTGGCAAAAGTAGCCTTTTAAATCGCGAAAAAATCTTAATTCTTTCTTAATTTAAAAGACCTGATTGTTTTTGAAATTTTTTATAAAAAGGAAGGTGGAATATTGAATTTTAAAAGTCAAAAAATCACTCTTTTTTTACCGCAATACTTATCGGATTGTAAATTTGTGGAATTTGTTTTGGGTCGTTTTTATAGGTAGTGATTTTACCTTTTATGTATATGGTTTTGTCTTTCAAATCTTCGATTTTGATGTTCAGTTTTTCGAGATAAAAATTAGAAATCACCACGGTGAAAACACTTTCGGGATAGGGTTTATCGATGTTGATGTAATTGGTGTTTTTACCATCGGCGGCGAGTTTGAATGATACTACTTTTCCCATTACACAAACTTCTTTGTCCATATAATCTTTGACTTTTGCGGTCGTGATGGTGTCTTGCGAAAAACAATGTGTCGAAAAGAGGACAAGAACTGCTATTACTACATTTTTCATTGTGTGATTTTTAATTATTTAACTTCTTTAACTAGGTAAATATAAACCGGAAAGTGGTCGCTGTACCCTATTTCGTTTTCAGAATGTCGCAAAGGATAACCGGCGTATCTTCCGAATTTTTCGATCATAAATGGCTTATTATAGATTCCTGCTTTCCAATATTGATAGGTCGAAAAATCCTCTTTAATCAAGGTTTCCGAAACCATAATTTGGTCGAAAATATCACCTGAATCTCTATAAAAAAGTGTTGAATTTCCGTCTTTAAACATTTGTTCGAATGGATTGAAAACACCAAATTGTTGCACTTCCGATTTTTTTAGCTTGGCTCCAATCCCAACTTTCACGCTTTTGTTATAGGTTCCGTCATTTAAATCTCCCATCAAAATAATTTTGGCCTTTGGATTTATTTTATAAATAGAATCCATTGTTTTCTTGGCTAATCTTCCTGCGGCTTCCCGAAATGGGCTACTTTTTTTCTCACCACCTGAACGTGACGGCCAGTGATTGACCAAAACATTAATTTCTTCGCCATCAAGAAAACCAGTTACTAACAGAATGTCTCTGGTGTACACTCTATTGTCATTAGCGATTTCGATTTTGTCTTTATCTAATTTTTCTTCTTCGGTTTCCTTTTCTTTTTCATTACTATTCCCTCTGTAAATTATTAAAGGAATATTGATGAAACTCGTAGGTTTGAAATATTTCTTTTTATACAATAGCGCTACGTCAATACCTCTTTTGTCGGGCGAATCAAAATGTACGATTCCGTAATCCTCCTTTAAGATATTTGGATGTTTTACTAAATCTTCGAGAACGTTACGGTTTTCGATTTCAGAACCTCCAATGAAAGTTGGAGCTTCTTTTTGTTTGTCATTGACACCAATTTGCATCAAGACTTTCGAAAGGTTTTCTAGTTTTTGTTTGTATTTTGCTGATGTCCAACGTTGAAGCCCTTCTGGAAGCCATTCTTCATCATTATTCGGATTATTGATGGTGTCAAATAAATTTTCGAAATTATAAAATGCAACGGTACGTACAACATATTTTTTTTGTGCATTAGCTCCAAATAGAGAAGAGAAAACTAACAAAATAGCGACAAAACTTTTAATTTTCATGATTTTAGTATTATTATAGTGTAAAATTTAACAAAAACTTTGGAACAAAAGTATGTAATAAAAATTATAAATGTAGTTTTGTAATCGTTAAGAATTATTATTTCTTATCAATATGAATTAATTTATCAACTCTATGAAAAACTTTATTTTTAGTGCATTATTTGTCTTGCAAATAATGGTTGCTTTTGGACAAACAAATACCGGATTTACTGGTAAAGTTGTCGATTCAAAAACACAAAAACCAATGCAAAGTGTTATTGTATCGATTCAAAACACAAATTTAACCCAACTTTCAGATTCAAATGGAAAATTTACTTTTGACAAGGTAGAAGTTGGAAACCAATTAATACGAATTAGAACAAACGGTTACAAAGATCAATTACTTCAAATAGAAATTACAGAAGGACAATTACTGGATTTAGGCACAGTAACTTTAGAGGAAGACATCACTACCGAGCAACAATTATCTTTGATCACTATTACTGACAATGATTTAAGCGATGACAATAGTGGTTCAGAAAGTACTGCTGGATTACTTCAAGCCTCGAAAGATATTTTTTTACAGGCAGCAGCCTACAATTTTGGACAAGCCCGATTTAGTGTTCGTGGAATCGATAATGAATATTCGAATATCCTTATCAATGGTGTTTCGATGAATCGATTGTCTGATGGAAGACCGCAATACAGCAACTGGGGAGGATTAAATGATGCCACCCGAAATCAGGAATTTACCAATGGTTCTGCCCCTTCCGATTATACTTTTGGAGGAGTAGCAGGAACCCAATACATTACTACACGAGCATCCGTTTACAGACCGGGATCACGAATTTCATTCTTGGGAACCAATACCAATTATAGTTACAGAGCCATGGCAACTCACGCTTCGGGAATGAACAAAAACGGCTGGGCTTATGTAGTTTCAGGCGGAAGAAGATGGGCTCAAGAAGGTTATTTTGACGGAACTGATTATGCTGCCAATTCTTTGTTTGCCAGTGTCGAAAAGAAAATTAACGATCATCACAGCATTAACTTTACTTCGATTTATGCTCAAAACCGTAGAGGGAAAAATTCACCAAACACCCAAGAAGTTACCGATTTAAAAGACTTTAAATACAATTCGTACTGGGGTTACCAAGAAGGCGAAAAAAGAAATTCAAGAGTGAAAGATGTCGAAGAACCTATCTTTACATTAAGTCATTATTGGAAATTCAATTCTAAAACTAAACTTCATACCAATCTTTCGTACCAATTTGGAGAAATAGGAAACAGCCGTATTGATTTTCAAAAAGCGGATAATCCAGATCCAAATTATTACAGAAATTTGCCAAGTTATTACACTACTTTATATACTTACAACAATGATGTAGCCACATACACTCCCGATTTTGCAGCTGCTGAAGAGGCCAAAGCCAATTTCCTTGCCAATCCGCAAATGGACTGGACGAATTTGTATCGTGTCAATAATGAAAACCTTACTAACGGAAGTCGTTATGTTTTATACGAAGACAGAACCGACGACAAAACTATGGTGGCCAATACCATTCTTTCATCACAATTAGCCGATAATATCGTGTTGAATGCTGGAGGAAGTTTTACAAAATCAAAATCATCCAACTTCAAAAATCTAATCGATTTATTAGGAGGAACTTATTTTACTGACGTTAACACTTTTGGTACTCTGCCAGGCGAAGAACAATCTGATTTGAATAATCCAGACAGAACCGTTGTCGAAGGAGATAAATATGGGTATAACTATACTATAAATGCCACTAGAATTGATGCTTTCACTCAGTTTAAATTCACTTATGATAAAGTAGATTTTTATCTTGGACAATCTTTTTCCAGAAGCAGCTATCAAAGAGAAGGTTTATACAAAAATGGGTATTATCCGGACAATTCATACGGAAAAAGCGAAAAATTAAACTTCGATAACTTCGGTTTCAAAGGAGGAGCAACTTATAAATTGACAGGACAACATTTCCTCGATTTTAATGGAATCTATATGACAAAAGCCCCGAATCACAAAGATGTTTTTCCGAACGCTCGTTTAAGTAATACTACAACCGAAGGTATTAAAAACGAAACTATCAAAAGTATTGATGCAAGTTATATCATCAGAATGCCAAGCTTTAAAGCTCGTTTTACCGCTTATTTCAACGAAACCGAAAACACTACCGACATTTCATTTTATTATGCTGATAATGTTAGCCTAGGAAATGGCGAATTTGTTTCGGAAGTGGTTTCTGGTCAAAACAAAAGAAACAAAGGATTAGAAGCTGGTTTAGAATACCAATTAACTTCTACTATCAAAGCCACCGCAGTAGCTGCTTTTGGCGAATACACTTACACCAACAACCCAAATTTAGTGAT
>ERZ795056.488-NODE-488-length-50129-cov-16.723449_pt1 | contig 50129 bp, 37 predicted proteins | sample MGYA00375140_ERZ795056 | MGnify/ENA primary metagenome ERZ795056 (study PRJEB30185, sample SAMN05720227) | activated sludge metagenome | isolation source: Anaerobic digester | place: USA | collected 2015-03-09 ...
CGCCGGCAGCGACAAGTTCGTCGATTTTGCGCCCAAGGGCGGCGAGACCTACTACTCGGCGATGAAGATCGGGCCGGGCAACACCCTCTACGGCGTCCGCAACGTCAAGGGTATTTTCACCTACAAGGCGGGTGATGCCAAACCGGCGGTTTTCGCTTCTTCCGGCCTGGGCAACATCATCGACATCGATTTCGACGCCAACAAGAATGTCTGGGGCGTCGGCAACAACGCCGATGTCTACCGCGTCAAGCCGGACAAATCGGTCGCCAAGTTCGCTTTCAAGGCCAACCTGCGGGCGGTCCGCGTCTACAACAACTATCTCTATGTGGCCGGCGATATCGACAAGGTCGTCAAGGTCTGGCGCTTCCCCATCAACGGTGATGAGTTGGGCGCGGTCGAAGAGGTGTTCAATTTTACCGACAAGGTCGGCGCCAATTTCGCCATCTACTGCATCACCTTCTCGGCGGACGGCTATATGTATATCGGCACCGATGCCCCGGCGGCTATTTACCTGCTCACTCCGGGCGGAGCCCTTGAGGCCCTCTATCCCGGCCAGTTTGTCCCCAAGGTCATCAGCTTTGCCTGGGGGCTCGGCACCGATCTCTTCATGACCCGTGAAGTGACCATCGAGGCTGAAAAGGTCAAGTACCAGCAGCTCATCTTCCGCATCAACACCCAGAAAGAGGGCGCGCCGCAGTTCGGAATTCTCTAGATTGAATCAACCCGGCCTCGCCCACCCGAATCAGGGGAGGTGTGGGGCCGGAACAGACCACGCAATCGGTTTTGCACGACAACAGATGCAGCGCAAAGAGTGAAAATCGAAAGGAGGTGGGGCAAAGGGCATTGACAACCGCTTCAGAAGAGTAAATTCTCGTTTTTAAACCAATTCATTTGGAGGACAACATGAAGAAAGTTCTAACAGTTCTGGCAGTTCTGGTGTTTATGTTTGCTGTCAGTTCCTTCGCTGGTTGGCAGTATGTCGGTCCTTTCCCCGCCGACACGACTGCTCTGACGGGCTGGCCCTACAGCGCCTCGACCCACGGCCTCGCCGTCGATCCCGAGGGCAAGGTTTGGGTGCATCAATACTATGCCTTCACTCGTGACAGCGTGCTGGTTCCGATCAGCACCCGTCCGAGCAAGCATGAGTATGTGCGCTGCATCTATGTGTACAATCGCGACGGCTCCCCGGCCTCCTTTTCGCCGATCAAGTTCATCACCGTGGATGGCGTGGTCGATACCGTGGGCGGCTTCACCGACACCAGCGTCTCCCCGGCAGTCTGGAGAGTCCAGCAGGGTGTCGGTCTGCGCACCGACGGTGATGGCAACATCATGGTCACCCAGCGCAGCTTCGTTTATCGTCTCAACTACAAGACCGGCGAAGGCATGGCGAAGATCCGTTTCAGCCCGGTCAACAACGCCGGCATTGCGGTTGGCGTCGCCACCCAGGCTGACAACAAGTGGTTCATCGGCACGGTGCTCCCTGGCAATCCGATCCAGGAGTATGACAAGGATTTTAACTATCTTGGCAACGTCGTCGATGCTTCCGTTGGCTACTCCCGCACCATGGAGGTTTCTCCGGATGGCAACACGGTTTATTGGACCGGCTATTCCAACAATGCGGTTTATGTCTACGCCCGCGCCAGCGAGTTCGACGCCTGGCAGGCGGTGCCCGATACCGTACTGAAGGGCTTTGCCTGTGAATCGGTGACCTGGCATCCGACCAATGGCCTGCTCTATTTCGCAGCCGGCTCCTGGTTGACTCCTGCCAACAAGTTCCCCGGCGCCGAGACCAACTATCGCACCGCCAGCTGGTACGGCGTCGACGTGACCGACTGGACGATCAAGGATCAGATCGACTGGACCTTCACCCCCAAGGCCAAGACTTTCGCGGATTCGTCGAATGAGCGTCCACGCGCCCTGGCCTTCAGCGTCACCGGCGACACCTGTTATCTTGGTACCTTTGATCGCGGTGCCATTCAGATGCTGGTGAAGGGCGAGGCCGGTCCCGTCGACGTCACCTTCCGCATCAACATGCACGTCCAGGAGCAGTACGGTAATTTCAATCCGGCCACCGACAAGGTCGTATTGCGCGGCAGCTTGAATGGCTGGGCCGGCGATGCCGATGAGCTCCTGCCCACCTCCGAACCGGGTGTCTATGCCCTGACCAAGACCTTCCCGGCCGATCAGATTGGCACCGAGATCGAGTTCAAGTACGTCAAGCAGCCCGGCGATGTCTGGGAAAACGTCGACAACCGCAAGCTGACCATCCCCACCAGCTCGACGGTTCTGCCGATCGTTTTCTTCAACAATGTCGAGACCTACACTGAGATCAAGACCGCCAACGTCACCTTCCAGGCGGATGTCTCCGACATGATCGCCAAGGGCTTCACCGCCGGCACCGATGAGCTGCTGGTCCTGGGTGTCTTCAACGGCTGGGCCTACAATGACGAATGGATCACCCAGCCCGACCTTGTCACTCCGACCCTCTACACCTTGACCCATGCCATCACGGATGTGCCCGGCACGGTCATGGGCTGGAAGTTCCGCGGCCGTCCCGAGGCTAACTTTGCCGACAGCGGCTGGGAAGGCGGCGACAACCATACCTTCACCTTCACCGGTGAGGATCTGGTGCTGGATGCCTTCAAGCCGAATGTGACCCCGGCCGGCAAGAAGCTCTCCCAGGATGTCACGGTCACCTTCTCGGTGAACACCAACGGCGCCAAGGATTACTACAACAAGAAGGCTTTTCCGACCGTTGAAAAGGTCATCATCAATGGCGATTTTGCCCCGATCGGCACTGGCGGCTGGGCGGGCTGGAGTGTCGCCGATATAGGCAGCACCCTGATCTCCATGTACGATGATGGCACCAACGGCGACGTCACCGCCGGCGACGGCATCTGGACCTGCCAGGTTCTTTTCGCCGCTGGCTCCACCGCTTCGCATTACTACAAATACGGCATCTACTCCACCGGCTACACCGACACCCTCAATGCCGGCACCAACCCGATGGACAACGAGGCCGGTTTTGCCATGAACCACGTCATCACCATCAGCGATGCCAACCCGGTGATGGTCCTTCCCACCGACAAGTTCGGCTCGCAGTGGGTTAAGGTCGAGCGTATCCCGACCAACGGCCTGCCGCAGGAATTCGCGCTGAGCGCCAACTATCCCAACCCCTTCAACCCGACCACCTACATCACCTATGATCTGCCCGCCAAGAGCCATGTCCGGCTCACGGTCTTCAATGCCATGGGCCAGATCGTCTCCAGGCTGGTCGACAAGGAGCAGACGGCTGGCAGCTATCGCGTCTCCTGGAACGGCACCAACATGGATGGCTCCGCGGCCCCGAGCGGCATCTATTTCTACCGCCTCGAAGGCGACGGATTCGCCAAAACCATGAAGATGACCCTGATGAAGTAGTCTCTACCCCGAGAAAGCCTGTGCACCGCAAGGTGCACAGGCTTTTCTCATCGCCTGCCCGAAGAAGAATGCAGAGCGCGGGCAAGCTGTGCACAGGGGCTGGTGCGCCAGCCCTCATGCAGAGTTTGTCCACCCGACCACGGCATGTTATTGTCAGGTCACTCTGGAATCCTATACGGACAATCGTTGCGGCTCTACAGTCAACAGGAGAGATTTTTATGCTGAGAATGTCAAAATGGACCCTGTTCCTGCTGCCGGTGCTCGCGTTCGGGCTCTTCGCCGGGACGACCGGCAAGCTGACCGGCGTGGTGACCGACGCCGAGACCGGTGATCCCCTGCCCGGCGTGAATGTCGTCATCGAGGGCACCTCCTACGGTGCCATCACCAATCTCGAGGGACGCTACACGATCATCAACCTGCAGCCGGGCACCTATGACCTGCGCTTTTCGATGATCGGTTATGCCACCTTTCGGGTCCGCCAGGTGAAGGTGGAGATCGACCGCACCACCGAGACCAATCAGGCCATCAAAAGCCAGACCATCGAGGGCGAGAGCGTGGTCGTCGTTGCTCAGCGCCCGGTGGTCAAACGCGATATCTCCAGCAGCCAGGTGAACATTGAGGCCAAGTCGGTGGAGACCATGCCGGTCCAGACTGTCCGCGAGGTCCTTGTGCTCCAGGCGGGCATCCAGAAGGGCAGCGAGGGCATCCTTGTCCGCGGCGGCAGCGCCAACCAGACCGTGATGATGCTGGACGGCCTCTCCCTGAATGACGAACGCTCCAATATTCCCTACGCCGCCATCTCTGTCAGCGCAGTCAAGGAGATCCAGATCCAGACCGGCGGTTTCAACGCCGAATATGGCAACGTCCGTTCCGGCCTCGTCAATGTCATCACCAAGGAGGGCGATGCCAGGCGCTATAACTTTGCCGCCACCCTGAACTACAGCCCGGCCTCGGCAAAGCACTTCGGCACCTCTCTTTACGATCCGATGTCCTTCTTCAACCGCGTCTATATGGATCCGGCGGTCTGCTACACCGGCACCGACAACGGCGCCTGGGACGACTATACCCGCAGCCAATACCCCAATTTCGACGGCTGGCAGGCGGTGGCCGACAAGACCCTGCAGAATGCAGACCCGAGCGATGACCTCACTGCGGAGGGGGCCAAGCGGCTCTATGAATGGCAGCACCGCCGCCAGGGCGACATCAAGAAACCCGACTATGTTGTCGACCTCGGCTTCGGTGGCCCTGTGCCCCTGCTCTCCCAATTCGGCGGCACCCGCTTCTTCATCAGCCACTTCCGCGAACAGGAGATGTTCATCTTTCCGCTCTCGCGGGACGGCTACAACGAGAATTACACCCAGTTGAAGCTGACCACTGACCTCTCCAGAAATATGAAACTGATGTACACCGGCCTTTATGGCGAAGTCTATTCGGCCTCCCCCTACAACTGGACCACCACGCCGACCGGCCGCGTGCTGCGCGACCAGTCGGAGATTGCAGATCTTCTCAACAGCACCGACGGCGGCGCCATCCTTTACGTGCCCGGTTATTACAGCCCGAGCGCGATCTACCGTCAGGTGCACGGCCTCAAGCTGACTCACATGCTCTCACCCAAGACCTTTTACGAGGTCAGCCTCGAGTATCAGAACAACCGCAATAATACCTACGAGATGACCCTGCGCGATACCAGCAAGGTATACGAGATCGTCAATGGTTACTATGTCGACGAGATGCCCTACGGGTACTGGGGCTACGGCACCAACAGCATCAACGGCGACCGCATGGGCGGCTGGATGAATCTGGGGCGGGACAAGAGCGTCAACTCGACGACCAGCTTCAACGCCAACCTGACCAGCCAGGTCACCTCGCGCCATCAGATCAAGACCGGCGCTCAGGTGGTCTACAACGACTATGACGTCAATTCGGGCACAGTCAGCCCCTCCAATAATTTCTGGAACCGGTCGATGACCTACAACGTTTTCCCCTTCCGCGTCGGGGCCTTCCTCCAGGACAAGATCGAATATGAGGGCTTTGTCGCCAACATCGGCGTGCGCATGGACCACACCAATCCCAATACCAAGTATATGGATGTCGAAGCCTACGACATCAACCTCGGCGCCGGTTATGGCCAGGAGATCACCAGCACGGTGGAAAAGGTGGCGACCACGGCCAGGACCTACTGGAGTCCCCGTCTCGGTATCTCCCATCCGATCACCAACAACAGCAAGCTCTATTTCAACTACGGCCATTTCCGTTCAGAGCCCTACTCCTCCTATCGCTTCCGCCTGCAGCAGGAGAGCAACGGCCTGGTCACCTATCTCGGCAATCCCAACATGGAGATGGAAAAGACCGTCTCCTATGAGCTGGGCTATTCGCAGAGCCTCTTCAATACCATGCTGCTCAATGTCGCCGCTCATTACAAGGATGTCAGCAACCAGGCCGGCTGGGTCTATTACCATAACTTCAAGGGAACGGTCGATTACTACAAGGCGAGCAATAATAACTATGCCGATATCCGCGGTTTTGAGGTGACCCTCAACAAGCAGAGCGGCGACTGGATCACCGGCTTTGTCAACTATACCTACGAGGTGAGCACGACCGGCTACTTTGGCCTGATCCGCAACTATGAGAATCCCAACCAGCAGCGCGCCTACCTGCGCGAGAACCTCTATCAGGAGCGGCCCCATCCGCGTCCCTATGCCCGCGCCAATGTCGATCTCCATACCCCCAAGGGCTTCGGCCCCACCGTCGCCGGCTTCCGTCCCCTCGAATCGATCAATGTCAGCCTGCTCGGTGACTGGCGCGCCGGCGGCTACGTCACCTACAATCCGAACAACATCCCCGGCGTGGCCGACAATGTGCGCTGGAAGGACTGGTTCAACCTCGACCTGCGTCTCTCCAAGGCCCTGCGCATCGCCGGGGTGGAAAGCCAGTTCTATCTCGATTTCTCGAACGTCCTCAACATTAAATATCTCTACTACGCCAGCTTTGCCGATAATTATGACTATATCGACTATCTTGAGTCGCTCAATCTTGATTGGGAGAAAGGGGACGAGAAGGGGAGCGACAAGATCGGCGAACTGCGTCCCGAGGATGTCAAGTATGATCCCCTGGAGCGTAATCCCTACAATGATCCGGAGATCACCAAACGCAACGACAAGCGCAAGGAGAGCAAGTCCTATATCGACAATCCCAACATCGATTCGCTCTGGTGGCTCCATCCGCGCGACATCACCTTCGGCATCAAGATCAACTTTTAATTGCATGAGGAGATAAAATGAGAAGAACCCTACTTCCCCCAATGCCCGCTCTGCAGGGGATCGTCCTCGCCTTGATGCTTTCGGGGATTTGGTTTGGTGTGCTTGCGCAGGTGGTTTCGACGGACCGGCGCTATATTCGCATCGGTGAGCTGCAGAATCATTATACGGCCTATGGTTCCGACCGCGCCTGGAACAACACCTGGTACGAGGGGCTGCAGTGGCCGGCCGGCTATTTTTATCAGGACAATTCGGTCATCCGCCGCCAGTGGATCGGCTGCGAGGATTTCACCAGCGCGCGTGATGAACATTACAACCACTTTGCCATCACCTTTTCGGAGGGGAACGTCAGCACCGCCCTCTTCCCGGTCGAGCTGAAACAGACCGCCAGGTTCGCCATCCCCACCGTCTATGTCGACGGCGTCGATGTCAGCGCCCCCTACGCTGCGGATGCGGATGAGATTGACGAGAGCATCATTCCCGACCGCATCGTGGTCAACAAGGTCAACAGTCTGATGGGATTGACCATCACCCGCACCATCTACGCCTTCAGCCAGCAGTACCACAACAACTATTTCATCCAGACCTGGAAGCTGGAAAACACCGGCAATGTCGACTATGACGATGAGATCGAACTGAATCGCACCCTCAAGGGGGTTCGCTTCAGCTTCAGCGTCCGCTATGCCGTGAGCCGCGAAGGCGCCAACGCCATCGGCGGCAGCCAGACCTGGGGCAAGTGGAGCTGGGTAACCAGACGCGGCGAAACCTATGCCGACCACTTTGGCGAAAAGATCACCGAGGCCGATCCCATCGTCGACTGGATTCGCTGCGGCTTCTCCTTCGCCGGTCAGAATCCGGTCAATACCTTTGACAACATCGGCGGGCCCTATGTAACCCGCGACGGCCGCCTGACCGCGCCGCATCACGCCGGTATCGCCGTGCTTCATGTCGACAAATCCCCCACCGACCATGCCGATGATCCGGCCCAGCCCAATACCCTCGGCTGGCATGCGGGCGACACCTATCCGGGGGTGAGCAGTTATACCCCGGACGGCGCCGCCTCCATGGATATCCTTTACAGCGTGATCAGCGGAAACGCCTATATGGGACTGGGCGGCACCAACCGCTTCGATGAGACCTATATGGCCACCAATCCCGATCCCAGCACCGTGCACAACGACGGCGGCGGCACCAATGTCTGGGTTTGCTACGGGCCCTGGGACCTGCAGCCCGGTGAGTCTGTCACCATCGTCGAGGCCGAGGGGGTCTCCGGCCTCAACCGCAAGCAGTGCGAGACCATCGGCGCCCGCTGGAAAAAAGCCTATCTCGATCCCGGCGACAAGGGGCCCTTCACCCTGCCGAATGGAACCACGACGGACAACAAGGATACCTATAAAAACCAGTGGGTCTTTACCGGCAAGGATTCCATATTAATGACCTTCGGCCGCGCCAAGCGCGCCCTCGATGCCAACCTGCAAATCCCGCAGCCCCCGCTGCCCCCCACGGTGGTGGACGTCAAGTCGGGCGGCGACCGCATCACCGTCTCCTGGACGGCCAGCCCTTCGGAGAACGACCCCGATTTTGCCGGCTACAAGGTCTTCCGCGCCGTCGGCCGCACCGACACCGTCTTTCAGGAGATCTACAACGGCGGCCGCGAACCCCGCGCTTTTGATGATGTCACCGCCACGCGCGGCATCTCCTACTATTACTATGTAGTCGCCTATAACGACGGCAGCCGCAACAATACCGGAGAATGCAATCCCACCGGCCCTCTGATGAGCGGCCGTTACTATACCCAAACCAGCGAGCCGGCCTACCTCCGCCGCCAGGCTGGCGAGACCCTGGCCGACCAGCTTGATGCCAATGGCAACATTGTCAAGCCTGGCATCCGCATCGTGCCCAATCCCTACGATATCAAGTCGCGCAAGCTGCAGTACATCGGCGAGGATGACAAGATCATGTTCCTCAACATCCCCGGCCACTGCACCATCCGCATCTACACCGAGCGCGGCGACCTGATCAACCAGATCGAACACGAAGATGGCAGCGGTGACGAGAGCTGGAACTCCATCACCAGCGCCCGCCAGGTGGTTGTCAGCGGCATCTATATCGTCCACTTTGAGGTGACCCAGGATCAGTATGAATCCGGCACCAACAAGCTGATCCATAAAAAGGGCGACACCGCCGTGCGCAAGCTTGTCATCATCCGCTAAACTTTATAAGAGTAAAAACCGCTGCGCTATCATCGCCGCCGGGCGGCCGCAGCGGTTTTTTTTACCCCGAACCACCAACGAGGTCACGCATGAAAAAAATCATACTGACAGGGCTGTTGCTGCTCTCGTTCACCGCTCTTCTCGCTGCGGATAACACCGAATTCCGCGCCACCTGGGTCATCACCTGGAATATCTACAACGGTCACCAGCCGGTAGAGACCCTCAAGGCGCGCATCCGCAAGATCCTCGATGACCATCAAAAGGCCAATATGAACGCCGTGCTCTGGCAGGTGCGCCAGGGGGGGACGGCCTATTACAATTCCAGTTTTGAACCCTGGGGTCCTTATCTCGACAACCAGGATCCCGGCTTCGATCCCCTAGCCTTCGCCATCGAGGAGGCCCACAGCCGCGGCATGGAGCTGCACGCCTGGTTCAACGCCTTTAATGTGAGCTCAAGCACGCCCGACGCAGCGGTCTACAAACATCCCGAGTGGGTCTGCCGCAACAGCAGCGGCCAGCCCATGAGCTCCGACCGCTGCTTCTCGCCGGGACTCGCCGCCGTGCGCGACTATACCGTCGCAGTGGCGATGGAACTTGTGCGCAATTATGATATCGACGGTCTGCACCTGGATTACGTGCGCTGGAACGAGTACTCGGGTGCGGCTTCCCTGCACAAGGAGAGCGACCGCCCGCGGCTCGACGGCATGATTTCGCAGGAGGAGATCGAGCTCCTCAACGCCAATATGGCCTCGCGCTTCCTCTATGACGTCGACCATCCCTACAACGCCGGTGTGCCCGCCGGCTTCAGCGCCTGGGAGGAGTGGTGGCGCTGGTCGGTCACCGAGTTTGTCCGCACCCTGCACGACTCCGTTCAGGCCGCCAGGCCCTGGGTCCGCCTTTCGGCCGCCGCCCTGGGCAATTACAACTGGGGCGGCTGGCAGGGCTACGGCTCGGTCTTTCAGGACGCCGCCCTCTGGTTCAATCAGGGCTACGTCGATCAGCTGACGCCGATGCATTACCACTGGACCACCGGGGCCGGCTTTTACGGCATGCTGACCGGTTCCTCCACCAGCTGGGGAACCTACATTCAGGAGGGGATCGCCGCAGGACGGCTATTCAGCGTCGGTCCGGGCTCATCTTACCTCAGTGAAGCCAAGATCATGGGCAACCACGCCGCCATTGTCGATTACTGCCGCCTGGTGCCCTGGGTGGATGGATTCCAGTTCTTCAGTTATGGCACCTGGGAGTCCAACCAGTTCTTTGGCGAGGCCGGGGCGACCTTTTTCCCCAACAAGTCCAAGATACGCGCCGCCAAATATCTCTCTGACGCTCTGCCCTCCTCGCCTGCTCTCGTGGTCAACCGCGTTGACTCGCTGACCTATGAAATCACCATCACCCCGCCAGCGGGGCGGACCGCCCCCGGGCGCATGGCCCTCTACCGCATCGAGCAGGGCGATCCCCGGCCCGATCTGGATCCCATCCTGCAGATTTGCTGGAGCGGAAGCCCGGTCACCTTCATCGACCGCTTTGACGGCCTCCAGAATCATGCGGGCTCCTTCTTTTACTATGCCACCGCCTTCGACCGCTTCTGGAACGAATCCCTGCCCTCGCCCCTTGCCGAGGCCGGCCCGGTGCCTTCCTTCGCACCGCAGGTGGTCGCCACCACCCCCGCTCCTGGGGAAACCGTCGCGGTCAACCATGACCTGACCGTCGTTTTCAGCAAGGCCATGGATTCTACCAGCGTGGCGGCGGCGCTTGCCTTCGATCCCGCCGTCCTCATCAACCGGATGCGCTGGAGTGAAGGCTATACCCTGCTTTCCCTGGAACCGGCGGAGCCTCTGCGCTTCGGCACCACCTACACCCTCACCATCAGCGAAGCGGCCGCCGATGTCAACGGCAAGGCCCTGGACGGCGATGCTGACGGTATTCCAGGCGGGATTTTTAAGATCCAGTTTGCGACCGACGCCCGGGATATCAGCGCTCCCGAACTGCTCGCCTTTTATCCCACAGTCGATGATCTGCTGCCGGTGGAAGGGGTGATCAATCTGCTCTTCGATGAACGCATTGCCCCGGCCTCGATTACCGACTCGACTTTCCTGCTGACCCGCGCAGGAGAGCCGGTGCAGGCGATGTGGGCCCATGTCCCTGCCGGCAGCCGTTCGGTTCTTTCGATCCAGCCCGCCAAACCCCTGGAGGTGAGTACAGCCTTCCACCTGGTCGTCAAGCCGGCGATCACCGATACAGCCGGTAACCCACTTGCCGCCGCCATCGCGATCCCCATTCTCACTCGTCCGGAACGCACCCTCAAAGAGGTGACCATCGACAAGTTCTTCGGCGCCACCGCCTGGTGGGATCCCTCACGCAGCGGATCCACAGTCGGTACCATCGCGGCCAAAACGCTGATCGAGATGGACCGGACGGTCTGGCTGCCCAACTCCTACGGCTCGCAAAAATACTCTGCGGCCCTGCGCTATCAGTGGGATACCGGGGTGGCGGACCATCTCTGCCGCTATGTCCTCGAACCCGCCTCGACCCCGGGCGCGGTCTTTTTCGACACCACCTATACCCTGCAGATCCACGTCTTCGGCGACGGCAGCGGCACCCTTCTGCGCCTGGCCCTCGACGAAGTGGTCGCCAAAAACACCCTGCCGGAGGTGACCCAGTGGGTCAAGGTCGACTGGTACGGCTGGCGACTGGTGGAATGGAAACTGAGCGATCCCGGCGTGGTCGGCACCTGGCTGGCGACCAACAACCAGCTCGACGGCAGCAAGCTGAGCATCGACAGCATCCAGCTGATGAAGACCGCTGACTCGGCCGTCAGCGGCGCCATCTTCGTTGACAACCTCGTCGTCGTGACCAGGACCTCTGTACCAACAACAGTTGAAATGCCGGCCGAAACCCTGCCGGCCCGCCTGGCCCTGGAGCAGAACTATCCCAACCCCTTCAATCCGGTGACGACGATCGCCTTCGACCTGCCGGCGGCGGCGCGGATCCGCCTGGCGGTCTATGATCTGCTCGGGCGCGAAGTGGCCGTGCTCGCCGACGGCCTGCAGCCCGCCGGTCGCCACCGCATCGCGGTGGATGCCCGGTCCTGGGGTTCGGGCACCTATCTCTATCGCCTCACCCGCGACGGCCAGGCCCTGACCCGCAAGATGCTGCTCATCAAATAAAGACGCCAAGGCCAGGGAAAGAGCGATGCGCAGAATCGGTTTTCTTGTACTGGTTTCTCTCGGGCTGCTCCGCGGTGCTGCCGCCGCGGAGTTCCCCCCGAAACGGGAGTTTCGCGCCGCCTGGATCGCCACCGTCACCCGCATCGACTGGCCCAAAAACAATGGCAGCGAAGCGCAAAAAGCCGAGCTGCTGCGGCTGCTCGATGACCTGAAAGCGGCGGGGATGAATGGTGTCATCTTTCAGGTGCGGCCGGAGTGTGATGCCCTTTATCAATCATCCCTCGAGCCATGGTCCTACCATCTCACCGGCGCCCAGGGCCGCGCACCGTCACCCTTTTATGATCCCCTCGCCTTTCTGCTCGCCGAGGCGCACCGGCGCGGGATGGAGGTGCACGCCTGGTTCAATCCCTACCGGGCGCAGCGCAGCGTCAATGCCTACCCGTTGGCTGCCAACCATGTCATGAACACCCATCCCGAGTGGATCCTGAACAAGGGGAACTACCGCTATCTTGACCCCGGTCTGCCCCAGGTGCGGGAGTATGTCCTCTCCGTCATCCTTGACGTGGTGCGGCGCTACGACCTCGACGGCGTTCACTTTGATGACTATTTCTATCCCTACGAGGGAATCGCTAATGAGGATGATGCCAGTTTTACGGCCTATCCCCGCGGCTTTACCGACCGCGGCGACTGGCGGCGGGACAATATCAACCTCTTTGTCCGCACCCTGCACGACAGCCTGATCGCCGTCAAACCGCACGTCAAGCTGGGCATCAGTCCCTTCGGCATCCGCAAGAACAGCGATGCCGGCACGGCCGGCATGGAATCCTATTACTCCATCTACTGCGATCCCCTGGCCTGGATTCGGGACAAAAGCATCGATTACCTCACCCCGCAGATCTACTGGTCCTTTGGCCTGCGCATCGCCGCCTACGGGGCGCTGGCGCCGTGGTGGGCCTCGGTGATGGAGGGCATCCATCTTTACATCGGCCAGGGCATTTACAAGATGACGGCCACCGCGGCCTTTCCCTCCGGGCAGTGGCCGGCCTCCGAGGTCTGCGATCAGGTGCGCTTCAATCGCGCCATCACCAGCATCGGCGGCAATGTCTTCTATTCCGCCCGCTTTGTGCAAAACAATACCAAAGGTCTTGGCGACAGCCTGCGCAGGGATCTCTACGCTTTTCCCGCCCTGCCTCCCGTGATGGCCTGGAAGGGAGTGCTGCCCCCCAATTCCCCCTTCAATCTCTGTTTTGACCAGTGGGAGGCGGGAAAAGCGGCCAAAATCCATTGGGACCCGCCCGCCATGGCCGCTGACGGCGATACGGCGGTGCGCTACGCCCTCTACCGCTTCAGATCGCTCGAACCGGGAGCAGCCGACCTGGCAGATGTGCGTAACCTGCTCCTGGTCACAGGCAGAACCGAAGCGGAGGTGGCACCGGCCTCCCTGAATGGCGAGTATGCATTTGCGGTCACCGCACTCGACCGCAACGCCAATGAGGGCCCGACAAGCAACATCGTCGTCGTCGCACCGCCGCCCCAGCCGCTGCTCGCCTGGCCGCTGCCGCACCGCGACGACGTCGGCGACAGCGTGACCCTGCGCTGGCAGGATCTGAATCTGGCCAGCCATTATGAGGTGCAGCTCGGCCTAGATTCTTCTTTCGCCGAGCCTCTCGTCCTGCACCATCCGGCCGTCAGGGATACCTTTTTGGTGGTTGCCGGGCTGCGGCCGGGCCTGACCTATTACTGGCGTGTGCGGGCCGCCAATCCGGCGGGCGTTGGACTCTTCTCCACGACCGGGCTTTTCCGCTGCAAGGAGAGCCAGACCACGGCCGTGGCGGAGTTGGTGGCCGCCCCCGCTCTCTTTGAACTGCAGCAAAATTTTCCCAATCCCTTCAATCCGGTCACCCTGATTTCCTACCAGCTGCCGGGTGATGGCTGGGTGCGTCTGACGGTGCACGATCTGCTCGGACGTACTGTGGCTGAACTGGTGAACGGCCAGCGTGGCGCCGGCGGGCATGTGGTCTCTTTCAATGGCGCGGATCTGGCCAATGGCACCTATCTTTATCGCCTCCACTATGAGGGCCGGATACTCAATCGCAGGATGACGCTGCTGAAATGAGGGACCGACCATGAACAGAATCCCGGGCAACGAGATCAAGGCCGTACTGGTGTCGCGGCTGCGCTTCATGGGCGATGTCATTCTGACCACGCCTCTGCTCGCCGCCCTGCGCAGAGGGTTCCCGGGGGTTCACATCGGCTATCTGGTCGAGGAACCCTATCATGCCCTGCTCGAGCATCATCCCGATGTGGATGAGCTCTACGCCTTCAAGCGCGGCAGCGACCGCAGCCAGCTTGACCTGGTGCGCGCCCTGCGGCGCCGAAAATGGGATGCGGCGATCGATCTTTTCGGCAATCCCCGTTCCGCCCTTTTACTCTATATGAGCGGGGCGCGCTGGCGCATCGGCGGCGATTTCCGCGGCCGCCGCCATCTCTACACCCATCGCATCCCGGACCACGGGAAGCGCATGACCGCCATCGCCTATCATCTGCGCTATCTCGCCCCCCTGGGGATCGCCGGCGGGGGGGATCCGCCCCGCATCGTGGTGACCGAGGCGGAGAAAGAGGAAGCGCGCCGCTATCTGCAGTCCAGGGGATACGATCCCGGCCGACCGGTCATCGGGCTTCATCCCGGCGCAACCTGGCCGGCAAAACGCTGGTTTCCCGAGCGCTTTGCCGCCCTCGCCGCCCGCCTGCTCAACGAGAAGCGGCAAGTTCTCTTCACCATGGGGCCCGGGGAGGAGGAGATCGTCGCAGGTGTGCTCGGTCTGCTGCCGGCCGGGCTGCCGCCTCCGGAAATACTGCCCCTGCGCCGCCTGGCCGCACTGCTCAGCCAGCTCGCCCTCTTTGTCAGCAATGACTGCGGACCGCTCCATCTCGCACCGGCGGTGGGGACCAGGACGGTGGGAATCTTCGGCCCGGGTGAGCCCGATATCTGGTTCCCCTATGCTGCGGCCGCGGGCCACCGCCTCGCCTATCACTCCCTCGACTGCAGCCACTGCCATCGCGATCACTGCAGTTCCATGGCCTGCATGCGAGCGATCTCGGTGGAGCAGCTTCTCGCTCTGATCCACTCAGCGCTGGCGGAGTAGGAGATGGGGAGCGACCGTCAGAACCTGCCGCGCGCCCTGCGCCGGCTCCTGCGCCGGCGCAGATGGACAGTTGCGGCTGTGGTCGGCATGACCTTTTTCTTTCTCCTTTTTTACAATCTCGCCTCCTACTTCTTCCTCAAGAGCATCGGCCGCCAGCTTGAGGAGTCGCTCGACCAGAGGCTGGCGGCGACAGCCGCGCTGACCGCTGAGCTGGTCGAACTCGGCCTGCACAGCTTTACCGATGCAGGGGAGGCGGAACTTTTACGCGGCACGCTCAACCGCATCCGTCTCGACCACGAGCTGGAGGCCGCCTATCTGGTGGGCGAGGACGGCCGCATCCTGCTGGATGCCCGCCCTGAGCTGGAGAAGAGCATCGGCCGCCCCTACCTGATGGAGGACAGCCTGGCGATCAGGGCGGCCTTCGCCGGCAGGGTGCAGGCCTCGCGGCTGCACACCATCGCCGGCAACCACTTCAAGAGCGTTTACGCCCCGGTGAGCGACGTCTACGGACGCGGCGCCGTGCTCGCCCTGGAGGCGAATGCCGGCTTTTTGCAAACGATGGACCGGTTTTACCGGGCCCTCTACATTGGTGTCATCATCAGCGTGCTGCTGCTCGCCGCTCTGGCCCTCTTTCTCATCCTGGCCATGCTGCAGTTCCTGCGCACAGAGACCCGTCTTTATCAATCCGAACGTCTCGCCAGTCTCGGGCAGATGGCAGCGACCGTGGCCCACGAGATCCGCAACCCCCTGGCCATCATCAAAAGCACAGCCGATGTTCTGCGCGAGAAGCAGACGCAGCCGGAAAAGAGCGACGAGTTCTTCGATTTCATCGATGAGGAGATCGCCCGCCTCAACCGGATCGTCGGCGATTTTCTCGCCTATTCCCGCGAGCCCCGGCTGGAGATGGCCCGGCACGATCTTGTTCCCCTCCTGCGCGAGCTGGCGGCCGGTTTTTCGCGCCAGGGCAGCCATGTGGAGTGGCAGTGCGCGGAACCGCAGCTCTTTTTTCGCTGCGATGCGGATCAGATCGGGCAGCTGCTCCTCAATCTGCTCCTCAACGCCCAGCAGGCGATGGAGAACAGCGGGGAGGATGAAATCATCCTGCGCCTGCGCAGACAGAGCGCGCGGGGCAGGAGCCAGGTAATCATCGAGGTGCAGGATCGCGGGCCCGGCCTGCAGGGCCGCGGACGGGAAATCTTTGAGCCCTTTTTTACCACCAGGAGCAGCGGCACCGGGCTGGGGTTGGCGGTCTGCAAAAGGATCGTCGAGGGACACAGCGGCGAGATCATGGCCCTTGAAGCCGGCGAGGGCGGCACCCTGATGAGGATCATTTTCCCCGGACACGGGGGGCAAGGTGAGTGATGGAGAGCACGACTGCGAAACTGTTGATCGTCGATGATGAAAAGCGCATGTGCGCTATCCTGCGCGAGGCCCTGGCCACGCCCCGGCTGGCGGTGACCACCGCCGAGAGCGGCGAAGCCGCCTGGGCCGCCCTCACCCTCGAGCGCTTCGACGTCATCATCAGCGATATCAAGATGGCCGGCATGAGCGGAGTGGAGCTGCTCAAGAGGGTCAAGGCCAGCTGGCCCGAGACCGAGGTGCTGCTCATGACCGCCTATGCCGATGCCCGCACCGCCGTGGAGGCGATGAAGAGCGGGGCCTTTGACTATATCATCAAACCCTTCGAGATCGACGAGCTCCGCCTCAAGGTGCGCAACATTCTTGAAAAACGCCAGCTCCGCATCGAGAACCTCGACCTGCGCGTGCAGCTCAAGGAGCGTTTCTCCCTCGAGAACATGGTCGGCCAGAGCGGAGCGATGCAAAAAGTCTACGAGCTGGTTGAAAAGGTGGCTCCGACCGATGCAACGGTGATCATCCGCGGCGAGAGCGGCACCGGAAAGGAACTGGTGGCGCGGGCGATTCATCAGCGCAGCCGCCGCGCCGATCAGCCCTTCATCGCCGTGAACTGCAGCGCCCTGCCCGAGACCCTGCTCGAGAGCGAGCTTTTCGGCCATGAAAAGGGGGCTTTCACCGGCGCGGAACGGCAGAAACCGGGACGTTTCGAACTGGCCGGGATTGGAACCATTTTCCTCGACGAGATCGGGGAACTCACTCCCGCCACCCAGGTCAAGCTCCTGAGGGTGCTGCAGCAGCGCGAGTTCGTCCGCCTCGGCGGCACCGAGACCATCACCATGCAGGCGCGCATTCTCACCGCCACCAACCGCGATCTGGAAGAGGCGGTGCGCAGCAATACCTTCCGGGAGGATCTCTATTACAGGGTCAATGTCTTTCCGATTATGCTGCCGCCCCTGCGCGAACGGGTGGAGGATATCCCGGCGCTGGCGGATCATTTCCTGGCCAAACAAAACAGCCAAGCGGCGGGGATCGATGCCGGAGCCCTGCACTCTCTCATGGAGTACAACTGGCCCGGCAATGTGCGCGAACTGGAGAACATCATCGAGCGCGCCCTGATCATGTCGGGTGGGAAGCAGATCACCGCCGAGGATCTGCCCGTTCACCTGCGCCACAGCGGGGAGAACGCTCCGGCACCGGCGCGAGGAGTCGGTGAGATCCCGACCCTGGAGGAGATGGAACGCCGCCTCATCGACAAGGCCCTGGAAAAGACGGAGGGCAATAAAAGCCTTGCCGCCAGACTGCTCGGGATCACCCGCCGCCAACTCTATTCGCGCATGGAGCGCTGGGGAGAGGGGGGAGAAGATGAAAATAATGAACCGGAAGAATGAACTTTTACCGGTTATCGGCGTTATACTGAGGCAAAATGTACCGATCGGTTATGCTGATAAATTTTGTTATTGCAATTCTCATCCCTTTTTGGTTAACTTTAGGTATTGTCAGCACAGCCGTTATTATCACATCGGAGGAAAAAAATGAAAAAAAGCCTGTGGATGGTCGGACTTGTCTTCGTTCTGGCCCTGGTTTTCAGTATGAATCTCTTCGCTCAGACCGAGAAAGCCCAGTATATTGGCGCCGCCAAGTGCAAGATGTGCCACACGGCCAAGGCCAAGGGCGAGGCCCATCCGATCTGGTCCAAGTCCAAGCATGCCAGCGCCTACGCCACCCTGGCTACCGAAGAGGCCAAAGCTGTCGGCAAAAAGGCCGGCATCGATGATCCCCAGAAATCATCCAAGTGCCTGAAGTGCCACGTCACGGCCTACGACGCCCCTGCGACCGCCAAGGCGGCGACCTACAAAATGGAAGACGGCGTGACCTGTGAAACCTGCCATGGCCCCGGTTCGCTCTACCAGTCCATGAAGGTCATGAAGGCTCTTGCGGCGGGCACCCAGGACCATGCTGCAGTCTCCTACAATCCCGGTGATCTCAAGTCGTGCGTCAAGTGCCACAATCAGGAGAGCCCAACCTACAAGCCCTTCAAGGCGGAGCAGGACTGGAAGCAGATCGCGCATCCCACCCCCAAGGGTTGATAGAGACCCAGGCGGCTGCAGGCAGTCCATTGTTCTACCCGTCCTGGCGGCCTTAAGCCGGAGGGACGGCCCGAGCCGCAGCAAATGAGCAATAAAAAAGGCCGGATGGTATTCCATCCGGCCTTTTTTATTGTCGGTCCGCAGACTTGTGCTGCCGCGGGGATGTCCGTCAGCCACTCCCTGCGGATCCCGGTAATAACTCTCCGCACACTATTTTTTGCGGCGGGTCAGGGAAAGCCCGCCGAAGCCCGAGATCACGGCGATGTAAAAGCCGAGATCATACCACCAGCCTTTATTGAAAGGCTCATAGATGCGCACGCCATCGTTGAAGAGGCCGACGATGAGGGTGACCGGGGCGATCCAGCCGTGCCAGATGCCGTCCAGAAATCCCGCCGGCCCGGCGGCGGTGTAGCGGCCGGTGCCAGGAGCGCAGCCCGCCAGCAGGAGCAGAGCGGCGAGCATGAGGAGCAGTAAAAGATGGTGAATACGTTTCATGAAAGCATCTCCTAGACGTGAACTTAACGGACCAGAAACATACGGCGGGAGAGTGAAAAATCCTCGCCGGATAATTTGTAGAAATATAGGCCCGAAGCGACCACCCGCCCCGCCTCATCGCATCCGTCCCAGGTCACCGTATGTTCCCCCGCCATCCGGATTTCCCGGCTGAGGGTGCGCACCCTGCGGCCTTGCAGATCGTAGATTTCGAGGTGCACCTCGGCCGCAGCCGGGAGTGAATAGCAAATGGTTGTGGTAGCATTGAAGGGGTTGGGATAGTTGGGCAGCAGCCGGGCCTCGCCAGGAAGCGCGCCACTCTCTGTAAGGGCCAGCCCGGTGCTTTCGCCCTGCAGGATGAAGCGAACGGCGTCGGCCCTGAGCACAGCGCCGGCGGTCTGGCCGCCGGCATGGATGACCTGAACGAGAACAGGTCTTCCTGCCATGAGGTCGTAGCGGCCGAGTTCGACCCATCCACCGCTGCCGGCGTTCTGATCGATGTAGAGCGAATCGAGGGTCTGGCCGCGGGAGAGGATTTTGTAAAGGGCATGGTTGGTGGCGTTCTCCGTTTTTGGGAGAATAATCGAGATCGCGTAGGTGCCGCTGCGCGGCGGTGTGGCCATGAACTGCGCCCATGCCCCGAGATGGCCGCTGAGGGAAATGTAGCGGCTGCTCGCGCCGGAGGCCTCGACGGAGGAGTTGAACCAGACGCCGTACTCGAAATAGCTGACAGGATCGTCATTATCGGCAGTAATGAAGAAGGCGCTGGCCTCGACCGTGAGTGGCAGCACGTGGCGCGGCTGGACGGGATCATCACTGGCGATGACCAGGGTATCGGTCGCCATTACAGCCCGGTCGCTCTCAAAGGCCACCGCGAGAGTGTCGCTGCTGAAAGGGGGGATGGTCAGGGGCCCCGCCGTGCTGAGCTGAAAGAGGCCCATCCGGGTGGAGATGGAGTGGATGGAGAGGGGGCTGCTGCCGGCGTTGTGGATGAGCAGGTTCTTTTCGACGCGGGTATAGAGGCTGGTCTCGCCAAAATGGAAAAGTGCTGGGCTGACCTCCAGCTTGCGATCGGGTATGATCGGGGTGATTCTCAGGGCGTCGAGGCTGAATTCGTGAAGCTCTGCACTGCGGTTGTGCGCGATCATGTACAGGGCCGGCGCGCCGGCGGGGTCGAGTTCAGAGACGGTGACAAAGTGCCAGCGTTTGGCGGCTTTGGGTCCGGTGATCTCCTCCCGCCAGATGATGCGGCCGGACTGGGTAAGGATGGCGGTCAGGGTGTCAGCTGGATGGGCGGTCGGGGCGAACTGGCAGAGGAGCTGGTAAGATCGTTTCTCACGCACAGGCAGGGCGAAGCGGACCACGGCCGAATCCCCGCCGGAGAGGGTAGCGGCGCGGGCGTTGGTGCCCCAGGCGTAGTCGTCGATGGTTCTGAAGAGGGGAGTCTGTTCGCGATAGGCGCCCGACTCGTTGTCCAGAAAAATATCCTCCGGCAGATAACGGATGAGCTGGAGGGCCTGGTTGCCGACCGTATCGCAAAGCGCCACCCCGGCCTTGACGAGGCGGTCGCGGCCGAGGGGGGATACCGCTTCCCAGGTAAATGCGCCGGTGCGGGTGCAGGGGAGAATCTGATAGCGGCTGTAAATATCCTTGATGGCGACGAAGGGCTGTCTCTGGAAGATGGGTTCGTCGGTCTCTATCGAAAAGACCGGCTGCTCTGCCGGGCCGTTATCTCGAAAGGTGAGGGTCGGGGCCTGCCGGTCGGCGGTCCTGAGCCAGGCCTGGTAGCCGTCGACAGCGGTCATGTAATGAAAACGGACCTTGGGATAGCGTTTGGCGGCCTCGACGATGAGCGTATGGGCTTTGGTGATCTGCTCGGGGAAATCGGCTTCGGGAAGGTGTGACCAGATGCAGGCGAGCTGGTCCACTCCGGCGTTGGCCTCGGCGAACATGCCCTCGACAGCAGCGGCTTTGAGCCCGCCCATATATATGCAGCGTACGTTCCAGCCCCTCGAGCCGCCCGGGAGCTGATAGTTATCCGGAGAGGGTTTGTAGGGCACCCATCTCGAGGTGGCTTGCGACCAGTCATAGATATTGTTGGTCGGCTCTTCCGAGGTCAGTTTTTTTGAGGGATAGGCGCTGTGGAGAGAAAAGGGGAGCAGCTCGTCGAGATAGGCCTGCCAGATATTGTCCATATAGTGCCATCCACTTCTGAAGGAGACCGGAAAGATCTCCTCCTCGAGCAGGTAATGGCAGAGGGTGAGATCAAAATCCTCGCGGCACTGCTCAAAGCTGCGCGCCTGGTTCCAACAGTAGATGCCGTCACCGTTCTCGTCGGTCCAGTCCCAGGTGTGGTAATGCAAGGTCAGTTCGTCGCCCACCCTGGCAATGCGATCGCCGTGATAGCGCTTCATCAAATGGATGGCGATGGTGTTGGCGAGGGGGACATCACAGTTGTCGGCGTGGCGGAAGAGATTGCCGCTGTGCATCCACCAGGTGAAGGGCATGGGGCGGCCCTCGGAGTCGCGCAAACGGGCTCGAAAGCCTTCGTCAATGACCACCGCCGCATTGCTGGCCGGGGCGGAATAGGTGTCCGGCCGGTAATGGCTGACAAAGTTGGTCGTGCTCATGCCATCCCAGATGCTGGTGTCGGAGCCGAAAACCAGATAGAGGTCGCCTTGACCATAGAGGGGGAAGGCTAAGAGGAGGAGAACCAGGATGAGGATCATGCTGTTACCGTTTGCTCCAGTCCGGCCAGATCAGGGTTGCCCAGGTTCCATCAAGCGTTCACCCATTTGCCGGTTTTGAGTGGGTGGGCGGGCAGGAAGAGTGGGTGTTCCGGGCTGCCATGTGGTGCTCCTGGCAGCGGATTCAGAGTAGAGTAGATTGGCGGTTAGTCATCTTTCTTGTCGACGCGGATCTTGAGTTCGCCGATGCCTGTCGAAACGACCAGATAGAGCGACTCCTTTTTCTTGTTATAGTTGCGTGAATAGTAATAAGAGCCCTCCTGGGTGAACCAGTTGGGATAATCGACATTGGAGAGGAAGAGGAACTTGGAGACCTTGATCTTGACGCCGATTTTTTCAGGGACGACAATGGTGCTCTCGCCGATCTCGAGATCGATGCGGGCCATGGCCTGTTCGATTTTTTCGCCGTTGAAATCGATGAGCATGGAGCCGACGCTGCTGTTGATGTCGGCTTCGGCGAAATTGGCATTGCCGAGATTGTAGAGCTTGACCTCGCCGACCTTGAAATCGACGTCGAAGGTTTTCATCTCGCAGCGGTTGGGCTGGTCGAAATCGATGCTGGTCTTGCCGGCATAGCTGCGGAGTTCGAAGCTTTTAATGTGCAGGTCGCCCACTTTCACGTCGAGCTCGCCGGCCTTCATCTCCAGATTCAGCGCCAGATCAGCCTTGGGGGGCAGGCTGATGCGGATGCGGGCATATTTGGATTTGTCATCAACGCTTTTTTTGGTCATCGCCCAGTTGTCGTGATCGACAAAGAGTTCGAGCACATCGGTATCTTCGTCAAGATTGACATCAGCCCGGCATCTCTCCCGGTCATATTCGATCAGGATATGGCAGTCGTTGTCCTCGCTGCGCAGGATCTCGACCTTGCCGCCGTCGACGCGCATGTCCAGTTCCATATCGCCGCGGATGCGGTACTTTTTTTCCATCGAGACGATTTCGGCCTCAGCGCCGGCTGTCAGGGCGCACAGGAGCAGGGCGAGTAACGGGGTCGGTTTCATGCTTCCCTCCGGGATACAACCATCATTTTACATTTTATACGCCTAGGAGGCGGAAAAGTTTGCATCAAATCTCCTGCTGGCTGCGCAGCTCATCGAGAAGGGCCTGCATATCGGCGGGGATGGCGCACTCGAAGCGTTTCAATTCGCCGGTGACGGGATGAGTGAAGGCGAGGGTGCGCGCATGAAGCATCTGCCGGTTGCAGCTTTTCAGCAGGTGCAGACCGAGCCGGGTATTTTCATGATTCAGGCCGGCCAGCTGTTTGGCGCGTCCCCCGTAGGTGGCATCGGCGAAGACGGGGTGGCCGAGGCTGCTCATGTGAACGCGGATCTGGTGAGTCCGGCCGGTTTCGAGGTTGAGCTGCATATAGCTCGTGAGTGGCAGCTCCTCCAGCACCTGATAATGGGTGACCGCCATCTTGCCCTCCGGGTGGATCATCATGCGCAGCCGGTCCTTGGGATTGCGCATCAGGGCGGCCCGGACGCAGCCCTGCTTGCGGGCGAGGTGGCCCCAGACGATGGCCCGGTATTCGCGCTCCATCTTGTGCTCGGAGAGCTGCCGGGCCAGTCCGACGTGGGTGAGGTCGTTTTTAGCGACGACGAGCAGGCCGGAGGTCTCCTTGTCGAGCCGGTGGACCAGCCCCGGACGGGCATCCCCGCCGATGCTGGAGAGGCTGCGGCAGTGGGCGAGCAGGGCGTTGACCAGGGTTCCGCTCAGATTGGCATAGGCAGGGTGCACCACCATGCCCGCCGCCTTGTTGACGACGAGGAGGTGTTCGTCCTCGTAGAGGATATCCAGGGGGATCTCCTCGGGCTCGACGCCTTCGGGCGCGGCGGCGGGGAAGGTGACCACGATGGTTTCTCCCGGGCGCACCAGATGGCCGGCCTTGGTGGGCCGGCCGTCCAGGGAGACGGCGCCATCATCGATCAGGCGCTTCAGCTTGGCCCGGGTGACCGCAGGCAGACGGGAGGCGAGGTAGAGGTCGAGCCGTTCCTTGCCCTGGGCCGGCGCGACGATAAATTCAAGGGTTTGTTCTGCCATCGCCGGATCGGTCGGGGTTAGAGGGCCGGCTCGCCCCAGGTGGAGATAACCCTGGCCTTGAAATCGGCCTTCTCCGCCTCGAGCCTGGCCATGTCAAGCCCGATGTAGCGCTGCGCCTTGGCCTTGGTGGAGATGTCCGGCATTGCCACCGGCAGCTCCACGCCCAGCCGGCCCAGCAGTCCCGCCAGCTGGGTGCGAGCCTCGGCCGCCTTTTCGATGGCGTTGCCCATGATGCGTGCGCATTCGATCGGGGCGTGAAAGCTGCCCCCGTGGCTGGCCACGACAAAGTCCCAGCGCCACTGGGCCTGGCGGATGAGCTGATAGACCGGCTTGATCTGTTCGGGGGTGGCGCCGCGATCGAGGGCCACGCGGGTTTCGATGTGGGCCCTGACCAAAAGATCCTCGGCCATGCCCGCCAGCTGGCGCACCTTCTCCTGGCGCTCCTGCACATTATCGATGAGGGCTTTCTCGCTCTCGCGATGGCAGACCTGGCAGGAACCGGCCACATTTTCGAGGGGGCTGGCGATCTTGTGGTTGGTGAACTTGACTCCGCCCTCGCTGCGGTAGGGCATGTGGCAGTCAGCGCAGGCGAGGCCGCGCTGGAAATGGATGCCCATCTGGAAGATCTCCCAGTCGGGGTGCTGCGCCTTGAGCATGGGGGCGCCGCTGATCTTGTGGACCCAGTCGACGTGCTCGACCTTGTCATAATAGGCCTGTATCTGCTCGGCTGTGGAACCCTCGTCCCAGGGGAAGGTGAGATATTTTTCCTGCTTGCCCTTGAAGTAGTACTCGACGTGGCACTGGGCGCAGACCTGCGAGCGCATCTGCTGGTGGGTCGACTCTTCGATCTTTTTGCCCTGGCGCTGGTAAGCCTCGATAAGGGCGGGCCGGGTGATGCGCAGGTTCATGGTCTTGGGATCGTGGCAGTCCTGGCAGCCGATGTTGTTGACGACCTCGGAGCCGAGGTCCTCCCATTTGGCCTTGTAGAATTCGGCGGCGCCCATTTTGTTGATCAGGCGCGGGACGTCGGTGCTCTTGCAGGACCAGCAGGTGCCCGGCTGCGGGACGTTTGTGCGCAGGGTGTTGCGGATATCCTCGACGGCGTGATAGTGGCCGCGCCCCTGCTTGTAATCGCGGCTGAAGGCATAGCCGGCCCAGAGGACGACGAGGCGGGGATAGCGCTCGAGGGCATCGATGGTGGCCGAACCTCCGTGCAGGGAGGCGAAGGTGGTCTCCGCCGTGGCGCGGTAGGTCTCATATTCACGGGGATAATTTTCGCCCCAGGCGGCATTGCTGGGCTCCCAGTCGGCGATGGGCTTGACCGGCTGCAGCAGCTGATAGGATTCGCTGCGGCGCTCGAGAACGGAGGCGCCGAAGAGACCGATCAGAAAAACCACGACCGCGGTGGCGATGAAGAGCATCCAGTAAAAGAGGGGTTTTTGCGTGAATTTGGTTTGGTCGCCAGACATGATGTTCTCCAGGCAGATTAAGGTTCAGGATCGACGGCGGCGCGATTGCGCGGCTGCATCAGCCATGCGGGAGCGGCCGGAGTAAGGCGAGGCACACGCACCATCGGGACCGAGGCCAGGCTGTTGACCCGGCCATGCGGGGTGCCGGCATGGCATTCCACACAGCTTTTGTCGGGCATACGGTGGCGTGGGCTGGCAGCGGCGAACTTGTACATCGGCAGCTGTTCGACGAGCTGGCGATGGCAGCGGATGCAGTTCTCGCGGACCACGCCGCCCCCGGCTGACTTGATGCGGATGACCTGGGGCTCGAGACGGAAAGTGAACATGAAAGCGTGGCGCAGTCCATCCTGCGCCTTGAAGGCATAGTGACGGATGAAGGAGTCGTGGGGCACATGGCAGTCGTTGCAGGTCGCCACGCGGGTGTGGCTGCTCCGCTGCCAGGTCGCGAACTGCGAGCGCATGACATGGCAGTTGAGGCAGGTGAGCGGATCGTCCGAGAAATAGGAGGTCGCCCTGGCCAGATGGAGGGTCAGGCCGCCCAGCCCGGTGAGGAGGGCGAGCAGGAAGAGCACGGGGATCCGCCACTTCGGCGGCGGCGAGATTTGCCTGATCAGATGGCGAAGGTCGAGCTTCATGGGCGCTTTCCCTTGGGGTGAAAGATCTGCGTTGGGGGCAAGGTAACCAATCCGGCCGCGAAAATCAAGAAAAATGTCGGCTGGCGCGCCTCTGGGCATGGCTGCCGTTAGTCGCCGGCGAGCTTTTTTATCTCCGTGTAGACCTTGTGGAATTCCTCCTCGTCGACCTTCTGGTCCTTGAGGGCTTGCTGGAAATTTTCGAGCAGGGTCTGCATCTGCATGATGTCCACCTTGCCCTCCTTAACCTTGACATCGATCCGGTCGAACACCGCCTTGACATCATCGCGGTTGACGTCGCCGGGCAGGTTCTCGAGCAGGGAGGTCTCGATCAGGGGAAGGCTCTTCTCGATGGCCATACGGGCGATCTTGTCCTTGTTGAGGTAGAGATAGGCCAGGCCGGCAATCAACAGGATCAGGATGGCGAGCAGGATTTTTTTTAACATGGTTCCTCCGGAGAAGGGGTGACCTACCAATCTGCGGTTGTGGAGCCGCCTAATATAGGATACATCAAAATCGCGAACAAAGCAATAAAAAAGCGCGGGGCTCTCCTGGCTTTAGCGGGAGGGCCGATGCAAACAGGAAAAACTCCTTGCTTCTATGGCTGTTTTTCCTTAAATTTGTAAATGGTACAAAAAAATACGATCAGGAAGGAGGTTGATTTCTGAATGCCAGGAGTTCGCATTCGTGAAAACGAACCCTTTGAAAGAGCTTTGAAGCGTTTTACCAAGGCTTGCGAAAAAGCAGGTCTGATGTCCGACATTAAAAAACATCAGCACTTTGAGAAACCGAGCGAAAGACGCAAACGTAAGCTCAATGCGGCGCGTCGCAAGATGCGCAAGCTGCAGATGATGGAGAGGTAAGGCCCGTTCACCGGCGTTTTGGCTTATTGGAGTGACCATGAGTCTTTTAGACCGGCTCACAGAGGATATGAAATCCGCCATGAAGGCGGGCGAAGCGGTCCGTCTGGGCACGATTCGCCTGCTGCGCGGTCAGATCAAGGACGCCGCCATCGACAAGCGGGCCGAGCTGACCGATGACGAGATGCTCGGCGTCCTCGCCAATGCCGCCAAAAAACGCCGTGAAGCCATCGAAGCGTACCGGAATGCCGGCCGCGTGGACCTCGCCGAAAAAGAGGAGGCGGAGCTGGCGGTGATTCAAGGCTATCTCCCCGCCGCACTCGATGCCGCCGAAATCGAAACGATCATTGACCGGGCCATTGCGGAAGCGGGGGCCCAGACCATCAGGGATCTCGGCAAGGTGATGCCCCTGGTCATGAATGAGACCAAGGGCAGGGCGGACGGCAAAATGGTCAGCGAGATGGTGCGCCGTAAACTGAGTCTGTGACGATCGGTTTTCTGCAACGGAATTGAGTGAATAGAGCGTCGCAACCCCGGGCGCTTTATTCACTTTTTTTATGGCGCAGTAAATCAGGATGAGATAATGAGCCCTTTCGACTTGATCATCATCGCCGCCCTGGTCTGGTTCGTCTATACAGGGGCCAAAATCGGCCTGGCCAAGGAATTGGTCGGCCTGACGGGATGGCTCATCGCGGCCCTGGTGGCCCTCAAGCTGGGCGGCAGAGCCGGCGCCATAGCGACAGGCTTTCTGCCCTCACTCAAGGCCCTGCCGGTCGAACTGACCGGTTTTCTCATTGCCCTCTTCGGCACCCATATCTTCTTCCGCGTCATCGGCTACCTTTTCAACAACATGCTCGGCGGCAACGGCCAAAGCACGCTCGACCGCATGGGCGGGGCCTTCATCGGCTTCGTCAAGGGGGCCTTCATCATCAGCGTCGTCGCCCTGGCCCTCAACAGCCTCTATCTGGGCGACAAACTTGAATCCTATCAAAACAACTCTTCCCTTTTTCCACATATGTCCAAATTCGCCCAAATGGTCGTCAATCAGGTGATCCGCGCAACACCCTCCGCGGGGGTTCGGGAAGCCACGCGCCCGGCGGAGGATTATCCTGAAGAATGATTTCCACGTTTCAAACCCTTGAATTCGACCGGGTGCGCGAAAAGCTGGCCGAGTGCGCCAGCTCGGAGCTGGGCCATGAGCGCGCCCTCGTGGTCGAACCCCTCAGTGACGAGAATCTCCTGGCCGAGCGCATGGCCCAGACCACCGAGATGCGCGATCTGCTCGACTATGACCAGGCCCTCCCCATCGACGGCATCCATGATCTCAGGCCCCAAGTCAGGAGCCTGCGCATCGGCGGCAGCTACCTCTCCCCCGAGGAACTCATGCCGGTGCTGCGCACCCTGGCAGCGGTCCGGCGGCTCCGGCTCTATTTCGTGTCACGCAGTGAAAAGATGCCCTGCCTCACCCGCATTGCCGAACAGCTCGAACCCAGGGAAGCCGTCGAGAAGGAGATCCGCCGCTGCATCGACGAAAACACCCTCGTTGTCAAGGACGAGGCTTCACCGGAACTGGCGGGGGTCCGCAAACAGCTGGCCCGGGCGCAGAGTCATGCCCGCCAGCGCATGGAGTCGATCCAGCGCACCCTGGCCGGGCAGGGCGTACTCCAGGAGAATCTGATCACCGTGCGCAACGGCCGGCTGGTTCTGATGGTCAAGGAGGAGTACAAGCGCAAGGTGCGGGGACTGGTGCTCGACCAGTCGGCGAGCGGATCAAGCCTTTTCGTTGAACCGATCGAATCAGTAGAGGACAACAACCGCATCCGCGAACTCGAGGCCGAGGAGGCGAGGGAGGTGGAGCGGATCCTGCGCCATCTCGCCGATCTGCTGCGCGCGGCCCTGCCCGCCATCGAGGCCAATCTCGAACTGCTCGCCCGGCTCGATCTTCTTTACGCCCAGGGTTGCTATTCCCGCCGCCTCAATGCCCATCCGCCCGAACTTGTCCCGGAGCCGCTGCTCCATATCGCCAGCGGTCGCCACCCCCTGCTGGTGCTGCGCATGGGGGAGAAGGAGGTCATTCCCCTCGATATCCTCCTCGGCGAAAACAGCCACACCATCATCATCAGCGGCCCCAACGCCGGCGGCAAAACCGTGGCTCTCAAAACAGTCGGACTGCTCACCCTGATGGCCCGCAGCGGCCTGCATATCCCCGCCCTGCCCCATTCGCGCATCGGCGCCATCAAAAGGGTCTACGCCAGCATCGGCGACCAGCAGTCGATTGACAACGATCTCTCCACTTTTTCCTCCCATCTGGCCGGACTCAAGGCCATCGCCGAGAGCGCCGGGGCCGGCAGCCTCGTGCTCATCGATGAGATCGGCGCCGGCACCGATCCTGAGGAGGGTTCAGCCCTGGCCATGGCCATCCTGGAAAAACTCACTGATCGCCGCGCCCTCTCCCTGGTCACCACCCATCAGAGCGCGCTCAAAGCCTTCGCCTATCGCACGGATGGGGTGGAGAACGGCTCCATGGCCTTCGATATCGATACCCTTCAGCCAACCTACCATTTCCGCGCCGGCATCCCCGGTTCCAGCTACGCCTTTGAGATCGCCGGCCGCATGGGCCTCGCCGCCGGCTTGATCAGCCGGGCTCAGGAGCTGGTCGGCGCGCAGAAAGACCGGCTGGAGGGGCTGATCCTGGAGCTGGAGGGCAAGATCCAGCATTATGACGAGATCGGCCGCCAGGCCGACCTGCGCGAGACCGAATACCGCGGCCTGCTCAAACTCTATCAGGAACGCAGCGAACAGTTGAGACGCGAGGAGAAGGCCCTCAAGCGCAAGGCTGCTGAGGAAGCCGAAGAGATCCTCCGGCGGACCAACAGCACCGTCGAATCGGCGATCCGGGAGATCCGGGAGAAACAGGCGCAGACCGAGGCCATCCGTGCGGCCAAACAGGCCCTGGAGTCCCGCCGCCGGGAGGTCGCTCAGGAGCTGGAGAAGGTCAAGGCGGTCGAGCCTCCCCCCGCGGAGGAGAGCGCGGAGTCGGGTCCGATCCAGGTCGGCGATGCCGTGCGCTGGGAAAAGATGAGCAGTGTCGGGGAGGTGGTTACAGAGCCCGATCAGCAGGGCAGGGTGCTGATTCAGGTCGAGGGGGTGAAAATCAGGGCCCCGCTGGCCGAGCTGCGCAAGAGCAGCCGCAGGGAACTCCGCCGCAGGGGGGGCACCCGGATTCTCCTCGATGAGGAGGCTCCGGTGCGCAACGAGGTGGATTTGCGCGGGCTGCGCGCCGAGGAGGCGATCGAACGCGTGGAGGTCTATCTCGACGAGGCCATCATGGCCGGCTATTCCGAGGTGCGCATCATCCATGGCAAGGGGACCGGCGCCCTGCGCGCTTCGATCGGCCGCTTCCTGCGCGACCATCCCCGCGTCGCCAACGCACGCCTTGGCAACTGGAACGAAGGCAATGCCGGTGTGACGGTGGTCGAGCTGCGGCCCGACTGACTGCGACCGTCGGCTGAGGAGCACAGTACAGGAGATTGGATCCATGCATCTGGTGAGAGAGGGGGAGGAGGCGGCCGCTGCGGCGCGCGCGGCCGGGCGTCTGCTTATGGACCATTTTGGCGCCATCGAGCAGAAGGATGTCGACCGCAAGGGGGCAGCCGATTTTGTCACCTTTGTCGACAAGAGTTCGGAACGGCTGATCATCGAACGGCTCGGCGCGGCCTTTCCGGACCACCGTTTCTACGCGGAAGAGTCGAGCCGTTCAGAGGCGGGCGGCTGGCGCTGGATTATCGATCCCCTGGACGGCACCACCAACTATATTCACGGCATCCCGGTTTTTTCGATCGCCCTCGCCCTGGAGCATGAGGGGGAGATCCGCTTCGGCCTGGTCTTCGACCCGGTCCACGATGAACTCTTCACCGCTGAGAAGGGCCATGGAGCACGGTGCAATGGCGAGCCTATCGGCGTCTCCCCCATTCGCGATCCCTCCCTGGCGCTGCTGGCCACCGGATTTCCCTTCAAGCAGAAGCATAATCTCGGCAGATTTCTCGCCTCGTTCGAGGAGATTTTTCTCCAGGTCAGCGGCATCCGGCGCATGGGTTCGGCGGCGCTGGATCTCTGCCATGTCGCCTGCGGCCGCTATGAGGGATTCTGGGAGCTGGGGCTTGCGCCCTGGGATGTTGCGGCCGCCTCGTTAATAATCACGGAAGCCGGCGGCCGGATCAGCGATTTCAGGGGTGGCGATGAGGCGATCTGGGGCGGAAATGTCGTGGCCTCCAATGGCCACCTGCACGAGCTCTTGCTGGCGGCTGCGCGCCGCCATCTTGCGGATCTGATGACGGCGGAGTGACCGATGCAGCGCCCCCTCCGCATTACCCTGCTGACCCTCGTCCTGGCCGCCCTGATCTGGTATGGCCACAGCGCCAATCCGGCGGTCACCCTGCGCGACTGTCTCGCCGATCCGGAGCGCTATGAAGGCCGGCGCATCACCCTGGCCACCGAGGTGACAGTGGTGCAGACCTGGCCGGACAGCCTGATCGTCCACCAGGCGGGGCTGAAGGTGAAAGTGATCGGTCCACCCGGCAACGTCCGCCCCGGGGAGTATGTCAGCTTGATCGCCCGCTTCCGCTCTCCCGGCCGCCTGGAGCTGGAAGCCCTCCATCCGGCCAGGGGGCGTCGCGCCAAGATCGTCTGGTCGATCCTGCCCCTCCTGCTGCTGGCCTTTTTCTGGCTGGCTGCCTATCGCTTCGACTGCCGCCGCTTTTACTGGGAGGAGCGTCAGCGATGCCGGACCTCGTGACCCATGGCTTTGCGGCCTGGCTGCTGGTGCGGCCGCAGCGCTGGCGGAGAGTGCGGCTCCTCTTCTTTCTTGGCACCTTCCTGCCCGATATCATCTCCCGCCCCATCTACATCCTCTTTCCGCACTGGCAGGGCTATACCGTGGCGATGCACACCCCCCTTTTCGCCCTGCTCTGCGGTCTGCTGGCGGCGGAATTCATGACCCCCGATTTGCGCCGCTGCGCGCGCCTGGCCATCAGCGCGGGCATTCTGCTCCACTTCGGCCTCGACCTTATGCAGAGCCATCTCGGCGACGGCTATTACTGGTTTTTCCCTTTTTCATGGCGGAGTTATGAACTGGGATGGTTCTGGCCCGAGGCGACGGTGGCGTGGGTGCCCCTCTGGCTGGCCATCATCACGACGGCTGAGGCAGTGCTGGCCTGGCGCGGCCGCCATTCTGCCGCCTAATGGGCGGCCAACCACTCCCGCGCCATCCGGATCTTGCTTTCAGCCCGCCCCCTCACCTCTTCGGCCACCCGGCAGTCCACCATCTCCTGGTAATAGCTCCGCGCCAGATCATTCTCGCCGATCCGCTCATGGCATTGGGCCATCTTCCAGAGGATGACCAGCTCGTTATAGCCGTTGTTATACGGCGCCTCCCGTGTGCTGAGCAGCAGGTTGGAATAGCTGCCGATTGCTGCACTATAGTCACCCTTGAGAAATTGGGCTTCGGCGATCGGCCAGAGGAAGAATCGGCTGCCGGGGTAGCGCTCAAGCCCCGTGCGCGACCAGACGATAGCCCGGTCATATTCCTTCTCCCGGATGGAAATCCATGCGAGATTGGACCAGGCGGAGGCCGGCGAAAGCTGCGCGCAGGCGGCGGCCCGGGTGATCATGGCGATCCCCTCGCGGCGGCGGTCGGGAAAGAAGGGCAGCCAGGAGAGCTTGATCGTGATACGGCTGCGCCAGTACTGATAGGTGCCAACGCCGAGGAGGGCGTCGCACCAGGTCGAGTCCTCTTTCAGGAGGGGTTCCAGGTAGTCGAGGCTGCTCTGGATGGCGCGATAGGCGGGCCAGTATTTGCCGTCGCGGCTGAGCTGGGCGCTCTTGTAGGCATAGGCGGCGCCGGCGTAGAAACGGGCCTCGGCATCCTCCGGCTGGAGGCGGAGCTGCTGCAAGGCGCGGTGGATCGCCTCCTCGAGATCTGCGTAAAAGAGCTCCTGCCATTCGTCGCTCTCAAAGTCGAGCATCATCGATTGATGGATGGCGGCGCGATAAAAGGGGCCTTCAGGCCGGCCTGGGTATACAGTGCTGAGGCGGCCGAAGAGATCCAGGGCGGGTTCGTAATCATGGATGACGCCCAACTCCACGCCCTGCCGCAGCAGTGCGGCCGGGGGTTGACCGGAGAGAGGGGCGTGTGCAGCCAGCAGGAGAAGAGCAAGAAGAAGGGGACGAATGGAGCGGTTGATGGGGGTGGGCATAGGGCTCCGCGCAAAAAAAAAGCCTGTCGATTGGACAGGCTTTTGATGAATAAAATGGACTAGTCCAGAATGTAAGCGAATGGATCGACCGGTTTGCCATCCACAATCACCTCATAATGGAGGTGGGGCCCGGTGGAGCGCCCGGTATCGCCGACGCGGCCGATGACCGTATAGCGGTTCACGACCTGACCTGGCTTTACACTGATGTGATCGAGATGGGCATAACGGGTCAGCCGCCCGAAGCCATGATTGATGAGCACATATTTTCCGTAATCATAGTTGGGGCGGTAGTTATTGACTGTTTCGACCACTTTGCCGTCTGCGCTGGCATACACCTCGGTGCCGCGGGGGGCAGAAAAATCGACACCGGTATGATGCTTGAAGCGGTCGATAAACGGATCCAAACGATAGCCAAACTTGTCGGTTACTCTTCCACCGCCCAATGGCCTGATTGAAGGAGTATGCTTAAGCCTGCGCAGGTTGTCATAGTACTCCTTCATGATCTCCTGGCGGCTCTCAACGGCCAGCTCCGCACGCTGCGAGAGGTTATTCAGCAGGTCCTTCATCTGATAGGCCTGCTGATTCACATTGCCCGATCCATAGGCAAGATCGATCGCGGATGCGTTGACTTTGCCCCCGGTTCCCAGCTTTTTGATATCGCTGTCGATGGTGGGCATGTCAACAAACACGCGTAAGTCATCATCCTGCTCTTCAACGGATTTGAGTTTGGACTCGATGACCTGAACCTCTTTGCCCATGTCCGCGAGCAAGGATTGCAGCCGGTTGTTGCTGCGGCTCAAGTTGGCCACCTGATAATCGTTGACAAGAGCAGTAATCAATCCTACGCTTACCGAGACCAGCAGCACAATCGCAGCAATACCCAACACAATTATACCGACAATTTTTTTCCAGCCGAGGCTGATTTCCTTAAGTTCTGTACCCCCCAAAGAGAAATAGAGCAACTTCATCTGTTTGTTGCGCATTTCTATTTCCTTTGAGTTTAATGATAGGTTCTCCCGTCCTTGGACGCCACTTCACTTTGTTTGTCAATACATGGGGGATGGATGTGGAGGGCTAATGCACTAATTTACTAACCTTTCGGAAATTTGTCAAGAAAAAATTACTATCAAAAATGTAAGTCAATGTAAAATATAATGTTTGTCAGCCAAGATATTTTCTAAGCAGGTTGCTGCGGGAGTTGTGGCGCAGGCGGCGCAGGGCTTTTTCCTTGATCTGGCGGACCCGTTCGCGCGTGAGGGTAAAGCGCTGGCCGATCTCCTCGAGGGTGAGGGGATGCTCCATGCCGAGTCCGAAGTAAAGGCGGATGACCTCGGCCTCGCGGGCTTCCAGCGAAGCCAGGGCGCGTTCGATCTCGATGCGCAGGGATTCGGCCTGCAGCTGGAAATCAGGCGCCGGCATCTCATAGTCCTCGATGACATCCATCAGCTTGTTCTCTTCCTCTTCATCGATGGGGGCGTCGAGTGAGAGCTGCTTGCTGGTGTTGCTCATCAGATCCGAGATATCAGCCGGACTCATATCCATCTCTTCGGCCAGCTCCTCCTTGGTCGGCTCGCGTTCGTATTCCTGCTCGAGCGACGAAAAGAGCTTTTCGATCTTGTTGAGGGCGCCGATACGGTTGAGAGGGATGCGGACGATGCGGGATTGCTCGGCGAGGGCCTGGAGGATGGATTGGCGGATCCACCAGACGGCATAGGAGATGAATTTGAAGCCCCGGCTCTCATCAAAACGGGTGGCCGCCTTGAGCAAGCCGAGATTGCCCTCGTTGATGAGGTCGCCGAGGGAGAGGCCCTGATTCTGGTACTGTTTGGCAACGCTGACGACGAAGCGGAGATTGGACTTGGTGAGCATCTCCAGCGCATCCTGATCCCCGGCCCGGATGCGTTTGGCGAGGTCTATCTCCTCACTGGCCTGGAGCAGCGGAATCTCATTGATCTCCCGCAAATACCGGTCGAGGGAGTCTTCGATATTTGCGGTCTGGAATAGTATCCCGGTCCCTGCCAATCTATTTTCCCCTGGTTGTTAGCATCGGAACAGCTTGCCCCTGTCGGGCTAATATACTGAAAGCAGTTCTTTTTGTCAACATCTGATTTACGCAAGTTCATTTTAATATATATAAATAGGTTTAATTTGCAGCCTCTGCAGAAAACAATTGACTTTGATGGAAATCTTTGTATATTAGTTACTAGAATATTCCGGGGTATCGATAATAAAGGCCGCATCATGACCAAACGTTCATTTTTATGCATCGCATTCGCCCTGCTGGGCCTCGGATCGATGCTGCATGCCGGCGCCATCATCTCCTCCTTTCAGGGCGAGACTGGCTATAATCAGGTCGAGCTGCGATGGATCGTCGCCGCGGAGAACAACCTCAAGGGCTACCAGGTTTTGCGCAGCCTGGACAGCCGTGATTATGAAACCCTGGTCACAATCGGGGTGAAGGACAAGGGGGAAGGGGAGAGGAGCTACAGCTACATCGACAAGAGCGTCTTCAAGCAGACCACCCATGAGTTCTATTACAAGCTGCGCATGGTCAATGAGGACGGCAGCTTTACGGATTATGACAAGGTGCTCCGCCTTTCGCCGCAGATCTCCTCAGCGCGGCAGACCTGGGGCAGCATCAAGGCGATGTTCCGCTGATCCTCCCGCACTTTTTTCCAGGCCCGGATTCCGGGCCTTTTTTTTTGCCCGCGGCTGCGGCCGTCATCCCCCGATGCGTTTGCGCTTGCCGAGATACTCGAGCAAGGCGGTGTCGAAGGGCTGGGAGGTATCGATCAGGAGATAATCGATGCGGTTCTCGCGGCATTGGCGTCTGAGGGTTTCGATGTGTTCGGTCATCAGCCGGTGGTACTCGCCGCGGATGTGCCAGGGCTGGATTGTCATCCTGTCGCCGCTTTCAAGGTCGATGAAGAGGGCGTCCTGTCTGAAGTTGAAGGAGAGTTCGAGGGGATCAAGGAGGTGGAAGACGATCACCTCGTGGTTGTTGTGGCGGAAGTGTTTGAGGCCGGAAATGATTTTTTGGGGATCGTCGAGGAGATCGGAGAAGAGGATCACCAGTCCGCGGCGGTGGATGCGTTCGGCCATCTGGTGGAGGGTTTGCGCCACATCGGTTGCCGCCGAACTGGCGGTGTTTTGCATTTCCTGGAGCAGCAGGGTCAGATAGCTGAATATCGAGCGCGGCGGCAGGTAGCGGCGGATCTTTTCGTCGAAGGAGACCAGTCCGACGGCGTCACGCTGGTGGATCATGAGGTAGGCCAGGGCCGCCGCCAGCCAGATGGCGTACTGCAGTTTGGTCACCGCGCCCGAGCCGTACCCCATCGATGCCGAGGCGTCGAGCAGAAGGTGAGCTTTGAGGTTGGTCTCCTCCTCGAACTCCTTGAGGTAATAACGGTTGGTCTTGGCATAGACCTTCCAGTCAATATGGCGGATATCATCCCCCGGCATGTAGGGGCGGTGTTCGGCAAACTCGACGCTAAAGCCGTGGTAGGGGGAGCGGTGAAGCCCGGTGATAAAGCCCTCCACCACCAGGCGGGCGATGAGGTCAAGGTTGGTCAGTTTGGAGACCACCGCGGGCTGGAGGAACTGCCTGTAGTCCGGCGCCTGCGAGGCCATGGATTACCCCTCCTGCTCCGCAATGAGACGGTCGATAATCTGGCTGGTGGTGACCCCCTCGGCCTCGGCGTTAAAGTTGGCGACGAGGCGATGGCGCAGCACCGGTTTGGCGAGGGCGCGTACATCGGCAATATCGGGAGTCGGCCGGCCGTCGAGAATGGCGCGGGTCTTGGCCCCGAGGATGAGGTACTGCGAGGCGCGCGGTCCCGCCCCCCAGGTGATCCACTCCTTGATGAATTTAGGCGCGCTGTCATGGCCCGGGCGGGTCTTGCGCGCCAGCTGGACGGCGTAGGAGATCACATTCTCGGCCACCGGCACCCGGCGCACCAGATCCTGCAGGGCGATGATGTCGGCCGCCTTGAGGATCACCTTGAGGTCGGCGTGGTAGGCGCTGGTGGTGGTGGTCACTATCTCAACCTCTTCGGCTTCGCTCGGGTAATCGACCCAGAGATTGAACATGAAGCGGTCGAGCTGGGCCTCGGGCAGGGGATAGGTGCCCTCCTGCTCGATAGGGTTCTGGGTGGCCAGGACGAAAAAGGGTTCGTCAAGTTTGTAGGTGACCCCGGCGGCGGAGACCTCATGCTCCTGCATCGCCTGCAGCAGGGCGGACTGGGTTTTCGGCGGGGTGCGGTTGATCTCGTCGGCGAGGACAATGTTGGCGAAGATCGGTCCCTTGACATACTTGAAGGCCTTGCGGCCGCCGCCGGTTTCCTCCTCGATCACCTCGGTGCCGGTGATGTCCGAAGGCATCAGGTCCGGGGTGAACTGGATGCGTTTGAACTGCAGATCGAGAACCCTCGCCAGGGTGCTGATGAGCAGGGTTTTGGCCAGACCGGGGACCCCGACCAGCAGGGAGTGACCCCGGGAGAGCAGGGAGATGAGCATCTCGTCGATCACCTGATGCTGACCAATGATGACCTTGCCGATCTCGCCAGTGATGGCCTGGTGGGCCTGTTTGAGCTGCTGCACAGCATCCAGATCGCGGGCGCTGCCTAATTCCATGCCGCCTCCCTATCCATCGATTCCAGTATTTATTCAACTTTTACACACCGGCGGAAAAAGACAACACGCGCCGCTGTCTAGTTATAACCGGCAAGTACCGGCTGTTGTTCCGCATTGCGGAAAAGATTGGAAAATAGAAAAACATCTGCTAATTTAGAGGGCGCGGATCCCTCCCCGATCACCGATCCGCGGCCGTGCGGGCCGCGCACAGCCCGTGCCCTTTTGTGAATGGTCTATGAAAAATAAACTTGTCGGTTTGAATCGCGCCGAACTGGAGCTCTTTGCCGAATCGATCGGCGAAAAAAGATTCCGCGGCCGGCAGCTCTTCAGCTGGATCTACGCCAAACACGCCGCCTCTTTCGAGGTGATGAGCGACCTCGGCCGCGAGCTGCGGCGCAAACTGGCCGAGCAGGCCGGCCTGGGGTGGATGACCCTCGAGCAGAGGGCGGCCTCTCCCGAAAGCGGTTCGGTCAAATATCTCTTCCGGCTGGAGGACGGAGCGCTCATCGAGGCGGTCTATATCCCCGAGTCCGGCCGCCGGACCCTCTGCATCTCTTCCCAGGTCGGCTGCGCTTTGGGCTGCGCCTTTTGCGCCACCGGCGCCCTGGGTTTCAGGCGCAACCTCACCACCGGCGAGATCGCCGACCAGGTGCTGCAGGCGGCGCGTGAGACCGGGGAAATGCCGACCAACATCGTCTTTATGGGCATGGGCGAGCCCTTTCTCAACTATGAGGCCGTCACCGCCGCCGCCGGCCTCATCAACAATCCCGACGGCATCGCCGTCGGCCACCGTCACATCGTCATCTCCACCGTCGGCATCACTCCGGCCATCCTGCGCTACGCGGATGAAGCTCAGCCTTTCCGTCTCGCCATCTCACTCCATTCGGCCATCGATGCCAAGCGCCGGCAGATCGTCCCCATCGCCAAACGCTACCCCCTGCCCGAACTCCTCATTGCTGTCAAGTATTATGCGAAAAAGGCCCGCCGCCGGCCGACCTTCGAGTATGTCCTCCTCGCGGGCTTTAATGACGGCGAGGAGGATGCCGCCGCCCTGCGCAGGCTGGCGGCTGAGGTGCCGTGCAAGGTCAACCTCATTCCCTACAATCCGGCCATGCCCGGCTTTGAGCGTCCCGACGAAGCGAGCGTGACGCGCTTTGCCGCCTGGCTGAGCCCCCTGCATGCCCCGGTCTCGATCCGCTGGAGCAAGGGGACCGACATCAACGCCGCCTGCGGACAGCTCGCGGGAAGGGAGGGGAGAATATGAGAGCAGCAGGGGTGTTCTTTGCCCCCGGATTACCCTGGTCTGCTTTAAAAATACGTTGACATTCTGGGCTATTTTTGCTAGAATAGGGGACCATTGTTTCGAACCGCCGCCCGGCATGGGAAAGGCACCGCGGGGCCACCTGATCAGGAAACAGGCATGGAGGAGAGGGATGAAAAAAATCATCGGAATCCGTCGCGAAGACAAAAACATCTGGGAGCGCAGAGCAGCCATCATCCCCGAACAGGTTATCAAATTCAGGGAGGAGCTGCCCCTCGAGTTCTACTGCCAGCCCTACCCGACGCGCGCCTTTTCAGACCAGGAGTATGAGCAGGCCGGCGCCCGCATCGAGGAGGACCTCACTCCCTGTTCCGTCATCTTCGGCATCAAGGAAATTCCGATCCCGCTTCTTCATCCCGGCAAGACCTACCTCTACTTTTCGCATACCATCAAGGGCCAGAAATACAACCTGCCCATGCTGCGGCACCTGCTCGAGAGCCGCTCCACCCTCATCGATTATGAGTTGATCAAGGACGCCCGGGGGCGCCGGCTGGTCTTCTTCGGCCGCTTCGCCGGCATGGCGGGCATGGTGGATACCCTGCATGCCCTCGGCCTGCGCTTGCGCAGCCAGGGTTTTGAGACCCCCTTCACCGATATCCGCATGGCCTACAAATACCGCGATATCGCCGAGGCCAAGGCCGCGGTCGAAACAGCGGGCCGCCGCATCGCGGAACAGGGGATTCCCGAACCGCTTCGCCCCCTCGTCATCGGTTTTTCCGGCTATGGCCATGTCTCCAAGGGAGCTCAGGAGGTCTTTGACCTGCTCCCGCACCAGGAGGTCGAACCGCAAGAGCTGGCCGGGCTGACGCCGCGGCGCGACACCATCCTGCACAAGGTGGTCTTTGCAGAACGCGACATGGTCAAGCCGGTCGATCCCGAGCAGGCCTTCGATCTGAACGACTATTTTGAACATCCCGAAGGTTATCACTCCCAATTTGAGGCGCATCTTCCCCACCTGAGCGTCCTGATCAACGGCATCTACTGGGACAAGCGCTACCCCCGCCTCCTGACCAAGCGCTATCTGAAAGAGCGCTGGTCCGAGGGACGGCCGATAAAAATGCAGGTGATTGGGGATATCAGCTGCGACATCAACGGTTCGATCGAGTGCACTGAAAAGGCGACCGAATCGGACAATCCCATTTTCGTCTACCACCCCGGCACCGATACCATCCGGGATGGCCATGAGGGTGAAGGAGTGGTGATCATGGCGGTAGACAATCTGCCTGCGGAGATCCCCCGCGACGCATCGCAGGCCTTCAGCCAGTCGCTCCATCCCTTCGTCCCGGCCATCTGTCTGGCTGATTACAGCCAGCCCTTTGGCCAACTGAATTTGCCGCCGGAGATCAAGAACGCCGTGATCTGCCATCAGGGCCAATTGACGCCGTCGTACAGCTATCTTGAAGAACACTTGAACAAAGCCTGAAGGAGAAGAGGTATGAAAAAAGTACTGGTTCTTGGTGCTGGTCTGGTTTCACGTCCCCTGGTGCGCTATCTGCTCGATCAGCCGGATACGCAGGTGATCATCGCCAGCCGCACGGTCAGCAAGGCGGAGGCCCTGATCGAGAAGCATCCTGCGGGCAAGGCGGTCGCAGCCACGGTGCAGGAGAAGGAAAAGCTTGAGGCCCTGGTGGCGGATGCCGACGTGGCCATCAGCCTGCTGCCGTGGATCTATCATGTGCAGGTGGCGGAACTGTGCCTCAAGCACAAGACCAATCTGGTGACCACCAGCTATGTGAGCCCGGCCATGCGCGCCCTCGACCAGCAGGCCAGGGACCAGGGACTATTGTTCCTCAACGAGATCGGCCTTGACCCCGGCATCGACCACATGTCGGCGATGAAGATGATCCATGAGGTGGAGCACAAGGGGGGGCGGGTCACCTCCTTTGAATCGGTCTGCGGTGGACTGCCCGCCCCCGAGGCCAACGACAATCCCTTCGGCTACAAGTTTTCCTGGAGTCCCCGCGGCGTCCTCCTCGCCGGACGCAATTCGGCCCATTTTCTCAAGGACGGCAAGGATATGGTCATCGAGAACAAGGACCTCTTCCGCACTGTCGCGATCAAGGATGTCCGGGGACTGGGCTGGCTCGAACTCTATCCCAACCGCGATTCCATGCTCTATCAGGATCTCTACGGGCTCAAGGATGCCCAGACTATCTTCCGCGGTACCTTCCGCAATCCCGGCTGGTGCGAAACCCTGGAGAAGGTGGTGCGCCTCGGCTTTCTGAATGACACCGAACAGCCGGAGATTCTCGGCTGGACCTGGGCGCAACTGACCGCCTCCCTGATCAATGCCAAACCCGAGGGGCTCAAGGCCGCCATAGCCAAACACCTGGAGCTGCCGGAGGTCCATGATGTGATCAAGCGGTTCGAGTGGCTGGGCCTTTTCAGCGATGAGCCCGTCAAGTGCGACCCGCCCACGGTCCTTGATGCCCTCACCGCCCTGATGGAGAGGAAGATGGCCTACAAACCGGGCGAGCGCGATCTGGTCGTGCTGCAGCACGAATTCATCGCCGAGTACCCGGGCGGCCGCAAGGAAGCGATCACCAGCCTGCTCGTCGATTACGGCATCCCCTACGGCGACAGCTCCATGGCGCGCACCGTCAGCCTGCCGGCGGCGGTCGCGGTCAAGCTGATGAACCAGGGCAAGATCAAGCTCACCGGCGTCCACATCCCCACTGTGCCGGAGGTTTACGAGCCGGTCCTGGCGGAGCTTGAAAAGATGAATATCAGGTTCGTCGATACCTTCAAGCCCCTGGCTTGAGCATCCACAACCGAAAAGAGCCCGGATCATCCGGGCTCTTTTCATACCACCCCCTGCGCGTGCAGGCCGTTATGAATGAGGGAAGAGGCCATGCTGTTCACCATCCTCCTCGCCGCCGTGCTGCTGTTTTTGCTGGCCTGGCGTTTTTATGGCGCCTTTCTGGACCGGCAGTTCTCGATTGACAATGCCAATCTGACTCCGAGCCATGCCGACTATGACGGCATCGACCGCGTGCCCGCCCCGAAACAGGTGCTGCTCGGCCACCATTTTTCCTCGATCGCCGGGGCGGGACCGATCGTCGGCCCGATCATCGCCACCGCTGCCTTCGGCTGGCTGCCGACCCTGCTCTGGATCATCCTCGGTTCGATTTTCATCGGCGGGGTCCACGATTACACCGCCCTGGTCGCCTCCATCCGCCACAAGGCGCGCTCGATCGCCGAGATCGCACGTGAACAGATGAGCCCCCTCGCCTACAAGCTCTTCCTCGCTTTCATCTGGCTGACCCTGGTCTATGTCCTCACCGTCTTCACCGACCTCACCGCCACCACTTTCGTCGAGGACGGTGGGGTGGCCACCTCCTCGCTGATCTTTATGCTCCTGGCGATGGGCTTTGGCCTCTCCCTCTACCGGCTTAAACTTTCCCTGCTCGCCAGCTCGCTCATCTTCGTGCCGCTGGTTTTACTGGCCACCTGGATCGGCCACATCATACCCATCGATGCGGCGGGCGTCGTCTCCTTTTCAGATTTAAGCGCCGGCCGGTTCTGGAGCATCGCGCTCATTCTCTACGCCTTCGTCGCCTCCATCACCCCGGTCTGGATTCTGCTCCAGCCGCGCGACTATCTCTCCTCCTACCTGCTCTATTTTTCGGTTCTTGGTGGCTTCATCGGCATCCTATTCGGCGGCTACACCATCGATTATCCCGCCTTCACCGCCTGGCACGCGCCGGGGCTGGGAGCGATTTTCCCCATCCTCTTCATCACCGTGGCCTGCGGCGCCTGTTCGGGATTTCATGCCATCGTCGCTTCCGGCACCTCTTCCAAGCAGATCGACAAGGAGGGGGATGCGCGCACCATCGGTTATGGAGCCATGCTGATCGAGGGGGTGGTGGCGGTGATCGCCCTCGCCACTGTCGCCATGCTGCCGCGCGGCGCTGCCCTCGCCAGTCAGGCGCCGATGACCGTCTATGGGCAGGGGATCGGCAATTTCTTTGCGGTCGTCGGCATCCCCCACAAACTGGGGGCCTCCTTCGGATTGCTCGCCCTCTCCACTTTTATATTAACCACCCTCGACACTGCCACGCGGCTGGGCCGCTACATTTTTGAGGAATTCTTCGGCCTGCGCGGCGCCGGCAGCCGCTTCCTTTCGACCGCGGCAACCTTGCTGCTGCCCCTCCTTTTTGTGCTCATCACCCTCAAGGACCCGCAGGGCAATCCCATACCGGTCTGGAAGGCGATCTGGCCGGTCTTCGGCGCCACCAACCAGCTATTGGCGGGTCTTACCCTGCTGGTCATTCTGGTCTGGCTGCGCAAGACCGGCAAGATGAGTTTTTATATCGCCGTCCCGATGTTCTTTATGAATATCATGACCGTCTGGGCCCTGATCCAGCTCATCGGCCAGTACGGTTTCGGCACGGTCGGCCTTATTGCCATGCTCCTCTTCGCCCTGGCCCTGGTGCTGATGGTTGAGGCGGTCAGAACCCTGCGGCGGACCCTGTGAGCCGCCAGCGGCAAAAATCCGGCTGGACCCTGTTGTTATCCGTTCTGCTGGCCTGCGCGCCGCAGTCTTCGCGGGAAAGCTTTATCCAGGCTGCTGTGACCAGCCGGCCGGTGATGGAGGTGCAGGATCTCTACAAGCTGCTCTATCAGGCCCGCTGCGGCATCGGCCATCTCATCGCCTCGCGCGCCTCGGCTCGGGATTATCTGCTGGCGGAGATCGCTGCTCTTCCCGCCGCCGGGGCGGAGGCTGCGGCGGGCGCCGGCGAAAATCTGCTTGAATCCTGTGCGCCCGACGGCAAAATGGTGCGCCTCAATCTGCGCCCCTTCGTGCAGCGCGGTCTCGATCCGGAAAAACTTCTCGATGCGATGCTGGAAAGCGCGCGCCTCACCCGACCCGATACCGCGGCCCTGCGCGCCGATTGGGCCGCCGCCGGGGCACTGATCCGCTCCGGCCGCCTCCCCTTCGCTCAGGAGAGCTATGCACAATTTACCCGGAAAAATCTCTCTGCGGGATTTCCCGTTATGCACCACTCTGCGGCTTATACCGCCGCCTATCATCCTGCCTACAGGGTGCTCCGGCTCGACGCCTTTCGGCGCTATTTCCCGGCGGTGACGGCCCTTTAGGCCCCCCTCAACACCAAACCTGCAAGGAAGAAAGATGGAGAAGAAAAGAACTCTCCTGATCACCGGCGCCACCTTCGGCATCGGCTATGAACTGGCCAAGCTCTTCGCCCACGACGGGGATCAGCTGGTGCTGGTCGCCCGCAGCCAGGCCCGTATGACCGCGGTCGCTGAGGAACTGGCCGCCCTGGGCGCCGCTGCCGCTGTCCCTCTGGTCAAGAATCTGGCTGACCCCGCCGTGCCGGAAGAGATCTTTCAGGCGGTGACGGAGATGGGCCTCGAGATCGATGTGCTGATCAACAATGCCGGCTTCGGCGACTACGGCCCGTACATTCACACGGTCTGGAAAACCAATGCGGAGATGGTTCAGGTCAATATCACCAGCCTGCTGCATCTGACCCGGCTCTTTCTGCCCGGGATGGCCGCACGCAGCAGCGGGCGCATCCTCAATGTCGCCTCCACGGCGGCCTTTCAGCCCGGCCCCGACATGGCGCTCTATTACGCCACCAAGGCCTTTGTGCTCTCCTTCAGCGAGGCCCTCGCTGAGGAGTGCCGGGGCATGGGGGTGACCGTCACCGCCCTCTGCCCGGGTCCGACGGCGACGGAGTTTCAGGTGCGTGCCAATACCGAAGGCACAGGCATCGGCCAGTCGAAGCGCGGACCGCTCAGGATGATGAGCGCCGCGGAGGTCGCTAAAGTCGGGTACCGCGGGGTACTGACCGGCCGGAGGGTGGTCATCCCCGGCGCCTTCAACCGCGTCGGCGCCTGGAGCGGCCGCCATCTGCCGCGCCGGCTGATCATGAAAACCATCAAACAGCTGCATCGCAAACGCGCCACCGCCACGCTGCTGCTGGCGGCGCTGCTAGCGGGTCTGGCACCGATGGCCCGGGCGGCAGACGAGCCGCAGGCCATTGCACGCGAGATGCGCGGCGTCTGGGTGGCTACTGTGGCCAACATTGACTGGCCATCGCGTCCCGGCCTGCCGGTGGAGGAGCAGCAGGCCGAAGCTGTGGCGATCCTCGACCGGGTGGAAGCCATGCGCATGAACACCGTCGTCCTGCAGGTGCGCCCGCAGGCGGACGCACTCTACCCCTCGGAGCTGGAGCCCTGGTCCTGTTATCTGACCGGCGCGCAGGGACAGGCCCCCGAGCCCTTTTATGATCCCCTCCACTTCTGGATCGAGCAGGCCCATGCCCGCGGCATCGAACTGCACGCCTGGCTCAATCCCTACCGCGCCGGCCATCCGGCGATGCGCTCCGATTATGCGGGGAATTCGGTCGTGCGGCGCCACCCGGAGTGGGTGCACGCCCTCGCCGACACCGGCTACTACTGGATGGATCCCGCTGTCCAGGGGGTGCAGGAGCATTCACTCGCTGTGGTGCTGGATCTCCTCCACCGCTATGATCTTGACGGTATTCATTTCGATGACTATTTCTATCCCTACCGGGAGTATAATCTGGGGCGGGATTTTCCCGATGAGGCGGCCTGGCAGGCCTATCAGGCGGGCGGAGGAAAAATGGCGCGGGACGACTGGCGGCGCGACGCCGTCAACCGCTTCATCCAGCGGCTCTACAAGGAGATAAAAAAGGCCAAACCGTGGGTCAAATTCGGCATCAGCCCCTTCGGCATCTACCGCCCGGGCTATCCTGCGGGCTACGGCGGAGGCTTCGACCAGTACGCTGTTCTCTATGCGGATGCCCGGCTGTGGTTCAACAAGGGTTGGATCGATTACTATACCCCGCAGATCTACTGGAATATCGCCAGCATGCAGACCAGCTTTCCGGTGATCCTGGGATGGTGGGAAGGGGAGAATACAAAGGGGCGTCATTTGTGGCCTGGCCTCTATCTGCGGCCGGGGGTGGCGCACGAGGAGATGGCACGCGAGATCGTCGGCCAGGTTATGGTGACCCGCGGCATGATCCAGCAGGCGCCGGGGACCATCCAGTTCAGCATGCGCTCATTGATGAATCCGGACAGCGTCATCTTCAGGGCACTGGCCGGGGGGCCGTTTGCCAGAGCGGCGTTGATGCCCGCCTTCCCCTGGCTCGACAAAAAGGCCCCTGAGCCTCCCGTGGTGCAGGCCGCTCCGGACAGCAGCGGCTGGCGCATCTCCTGGCAGCCTAAGGGAAAAGAGGCCCCCTTCGTCTATGTGCTCTACCTCCAGCGCGCAGGGAGTTGGCGGCCGGAGATTTATCCGGCCGGACAGCACAGTGTGCAGCTGCCGGTCGCAGCCGGCAAGGTGACTGCGGTCGCCGTCACCGCGGTGGACCGCTGCGGCAACGAAAGTAAAAAGAAGGTGATCTCTCTGGAAGAGATCACCAATGCTCCTTTTTGACGATTTCTTCCAGAGTCTTGCGTTTTTTGGGCCCAGGCTGGTCAGCGGGATAGCCAAGCGGGGTGAGGGCGACAGGAACAGCGCTCTCCGGCAGCTGCAGCACCTCACGCGCGGCCTGGGGATCGAAAGCGGCAATCCAGCAGGTGCCCAGTCCGAGATCGGTCGCGGCCAGAATGAGATGGTCGAAGGCGATGGCTGCGTCGACAAAGGCATAGTTAGCGCCGTCGCGCCGCGACCAGGCCTCCTCCGGCAGGGCGACGATGGCGATGATCAGGGGGGCCTGGACGAACCAGGGGCGATGATAGATGCGGCCCAGTTCGGCCTCCCGTCCACGGGTTTCCATGACGATGAGTCTGAAGGGCTGGCGGTTACAGGCCGTCGGGGCCCAATCGGCCGCTTGCAGTACGCTCTCAAGCTTGCCCGGCTCCACCGGATTCGGCTTGTAGGCGCGTACGCTGTAGCGGGATTCCATCACCTGTCGTAATTCCATGCTCTGAACCTCTCCTTCCACCTGATTTAATCATCCATGCGAAACTGGGTCTCGTAGAGAGTGGTGTAAAGCCCGCCCTGCGCCAACAGGGTGTCGTGGCTGCCGCTCTCGACAATGCGGCCGCGGTCCATGACCAGGATCAAATCGGCCGCCAGAATGGTGCTCAGCCGGTGGGCGATGACGACGCTGGTGCGGTCGGCCATCACCTTCTCCAGGGCGTCCTGGATCAGGGCCTCGGATTTGCTGTCGAGGCTGCTCGTGGCTTCATCGAGCAGCAGGATGCGCGGATTCTTCAGAATCACCCGCGCCAGGGCGAGGCGCTGTTTCTCCCCGCCGCTGAGCCGGAAGCCCCGCTCTCCGACGATGGTGTCGTAGCCGTCGGGCATCTCCCGGATAAAGTCGTGAATGTTGGCGATCCGGCAGGCCTCCTCCAGCTCCTCCTGCGACGCGTCCAGTTTGGCGTACTGCAGATTGGTGCGGATGGTGTCATGAAAGAGATGGGTCTCCTGGGTGACCATGCCGATCTGCCGGGAGAGGGATTCGAGCGTCACCTCCCGCAAATCATGACCATCGATGCGGACCACCCCTGAGGTGGGATCGTACAGCCGGGGGATGAGATAGGTGAGGGTGGTCTTGCCGGCGCCGCTGGGACCTACTATGGCCACGATCTGCCCCGGTTCCGCGCGGAAGGTGATCGCCTCCAGGGCGTTGGCGCGCGCCTGGCTGCGCGGGGCGTCATCGTCATCCTTGCTCGCCATCTTGCCGGAGAGCACTCCCGTCACATTGTCCATGCTGCCGTAGCGGCGCACATCGCTGAGCAGGTTTTTATCCGTATTGTTATAGCTGAAATAGACCTCCTCGAAGCGGATCTCGCCCTTGACCTCCTTCATGGTCCGGGCCCCCTCGATCTCCGGGATGTCGACCGGCAGATCGATGACCTCGAAAACGCGCTCAAAGCTGACCATCGAGGTGGCGAACTCGACCGGGGCGTTGGAAAGCTGCTGCAGCGCTCCGTAAAGCTGATGCAGGTAGGAGCCGAAGGCCACGATCGTGCCGATGGTGAAGGCGCCGAGGATGACGAAATAGCCGCCCAGGCCGTAAACCAGGGCAGTGCCGACGGCGCTGATCAGACCGATGATGGCCATAAAGATCGAACCGGTGAAAGCCCGTTTGACCCCCAGATCGCGCACCTGTGCCGCACGCTGGCCGAAGCGGTCAACCTCGAGCTGGCGGCGTCCGAAGAGCTTGACCAGAAGCGCGCCGCCGATGTTGAGGGTTTCGTTCATCATCGCATTCATCTGGGCATTGGCCTCCATCTGGCTGCGAGCGATGTCGCGCAGCTTGTTGCCAAGCAGCCGGGCGGCGAGGATGAAGAGGGGCATGATGATGACGCTGATCAGGGTCAGTCGCCATTCCAGGGAGAGCATCACCGCCAACACCGCCACGGCCTGAATGAGCTGGGTGACGATGCCGACGATTGTGCTGCTGATCGCCGTCTGCGCCCCCATGACATCGTTGTTCAACCGGCTCATCAGCTCGCCGACCCGGGTGTTGGTGAAGAAGCGCAGGGACATGCGCTGCAGGTTGGCATAAAGCACCATGCGCAGGTCGCAGATCACCCCCTCGCCCACGCGGGCATTGAGGCGCCGCTGCGAGACCCCGATCGCCCCCGAAACCACCGGGATAATCAGCAGGCTCAGGGCCAGGATGAGCAGACGGTGGAGATCCTTGGCGGGGATGGTCTTGTCGACGAGGTCGCGCATGATCAGCGGGGTGAGCAGCATCAGACCCGTTTGCGCCAGGATGAGGATCAGGATAGCGACGATCCGCCAGCGGTAGGGTTTGGCAAAGTGAAGCACCCGTTGGAGCAGGGGCCAGGTAATTTTCGCTTTTTCATCGGTGGCTTCGATAATGCGGCGTAACCCGCCTCCTCCTCCTCCGCCCATTCTCATCATCATTTTTCTTCTTTTCCTTTTCTCCCGTTTCCGGAGGAGGATGCCGGCATGCACCGGCGGCTGTGCTTTTAGTCTTGGATTATCGCCGCACTCTTTAAAAAAATGCCAGGGGCAGCCTCCTGACTGCTGTGCCGGACCAAGATACGAAAATTTTACTTAACGGTACAGAAAAAAACGCCGCTTGCCGTCCGAACAACCCTGCAGGGACGAAAAAGCGGTTGTATTTAAGGCGCTGAAATTCTATTTTATCTGGTCTTTTGAATGATCATTTCCGGAGAAGAGGCCATGCAACGAGGCTGTGCTCTGATTCTTTCCCTGCTGGCGGGATTGCTGCTCACCTGCTCGACGCCGGCGGACCAGGCTTACAAAGAGGAAATCGATGGCTGGCACGCCCGGCGTGTGGCCAATCTCACCAAACCCGACGGCTGGCTGAGTCTGGCGGGGCGTTTCTGGCTGGAGGAGGGGGAGAACCGCTTTGGCAGCGATGCCGGGAATCCGGTGCGTTTCCCTGAGGGGCGCGCTCCGGCCCGGATGGGCTCCTTTTTTCTCGAAAAGGGCGTCGTGCGCGTCCGCATTCTGCCCGAGGTTCTGGTCACCGCCGCCGACAGCAGCCGGGTGCAGGAGACGATCATGCAGGATGATGCCGGCGGCTCCCCCACCATCCTTCGATACGGGACCCTCTCCTGGCATGTCATCCGGCGCGGCGAACGCTTCGCCATCCGCCTGCGCGACAGCGCGCACGAAAATCTGAAGAACTTTCAGGGCATCGAACGCTATCCGGTTGATCCCGACTGGCGCCTCAAGGCGAAATTTGTCCCCTATGAGCCGGCGAAGAAGCTCAGGATCGTCAATGTGGTCGGGCAGGTGGAAGAGCAGGCTTGTCCCGGCGCCCTGCTCTTCACCCTCCGGGGCGTGGAGTACCGCCTCGATGTCCTTGACGAGGGCCCTCGCGAGCCCTTCTTCGTCATCATCGCCGACGAGACCAGCGGCGAAGAGACCTATGGCGGCGGCCGCTTTCTCTATGTTGCCCGGCCCGATTCCGCGGGTGAGACCATCATCGATTTCAACAAGGCCTACAATCCCCCGTGCTCCTTCACGCCTTACGCGACCTGTCCCCTGCCGCCGGAGCAGAACCGCCTGCCCATCGCCATCCGCG
>ERZ795056.491-NODE-491-length-50040-cov-33.589237_pt1 | contig 50040 bp, 48 predicted proteins | sample MGYA00375140_ERZ795056 | MGnify/ENA primary metagenome ERZ795056 (study PRJEB30185, sample SAMN05720227) | activated sludge metagenome | isolation source: Anaerobic digester | place: USA | collected 2015-03-09 ...
GACCGTTACTAATTGCTCGTGAGGCTTGATCCTATAACCTTAAAACTTGACCAAATACTCAATAGAGTGTGAATCGAGAAAAGAGTTATTCTAAAGATAAGATAATGTAATCAATATCCCATTTAAAGCATACAAAACTGTATGAAAACTTTACTTCTTCCAATTTGTTAAAGGCTGCTCTACAGATATATAGAGCAAAGCACAACATTACCAGTTATGCTTGGCGGCCATAGCGGTTTGGACCCACCCCTTCCCATCTCGAACAGGGCCGTGAAACGAACCAGCGCCAATGATAGTATGCTTTTTGCATGCGAAAGTAGGTCACTGCCAAGCTATTTATTGAAATTAGAAAACCTCAACATAAAATGTTGGGGTTTTTTAATTTGTAACATCAAGTGATGTATGACCTACTTGCGTTTATGACAACTCGCTTGCCGATACTAATTGTAGAAGTGGTATTGCAAATTAACATTAAGATTGATTTGGCGTACATAGCAAGCGTAAGTTGCGACGCAGGCTAACTCGCTTAGCGATGTTAAGCGTAGCGGCCGAAGTCAAAGTAGGTCACTGCTAAGCTATTTATTGGACAAAAACCCCAGCAGAGTTGTTGGGTTTTTTGCATTTCAATCCTAAGCAATATTCACACTTAAAACATAACAGTACTACACTGGGAAGAATTTACACCTCTGAAAGAGCCGTGGTTATTGGCTTGTAGAGGTGGTATAAGGAAGATGCGCTAAAAAAAGAGCTAAATTTAATCACGCCGCAGCCATTTTTTCCAGTGCGTTGCGGTTGATAATTTCCACGTGTCCGCGACCAAGTGAAACAGCGCCTTTTTGCTCTAGACGTTTGAGTTGGCGGCTTACCACTTCGCGCGCCGTACCGAGTTCATCGGCAATTTGTTGATGGGTGCGAGTGATAGTACTGGTTTTTGCATCCAGTAGTACTTTTGCAAGGCGTGCATCTAGGTTGTGAAAGGCCACTTCGTCTAGTAACACGATTAAGTCGCTAATCAATGCGCCGTAGTTGGTCATGACGTATTTGCGAAAAATGGCAGAATCAATCATGAGTTGATGAAATGCATTGGCGGGGATAAGTACATCGCGAATGGGTTCTTCTACGATGGTGGAAGCAGGGTAATCACTATTGCCAAGCAAACAGGTGGTGGTGATAACACATGTTTCACCTGCGCCTACGCGATAAAGCAAAATTTCACGTCCGCCGGTGGACATTTTATACACGCGCGATTTGCCTGCAAGCCGCATAACATAAGCCCCACAGGGTGCACCTTCACGGTAGCCAATAGCACCGATAGGTGCTTCAGCAATACGCGCGGTTTTGGCCAAAATATCTTTTGCAGGGGTTTCTAATTGAGCGAGTTCTGGAAATTGTGTTAACCACTCTAGGTTACTGGCTGCACTTTGCATTTATTCCACCTTTAATACTTGATTAAAATACTCGGTTATATCTTGATTGTAACCTGAAAATCATCATTTGTGGCAAGGTTTTTTCAAAGTTTAGTATTCTTGAATAGTCAATAATACAGGTCAACTTAGCCTTGTGAAACGAAAGATTCAGGTATGCCACACATGCGGTTGGCTGGCACTGCAATATCTATAAGCCTAGGTTTTGGCAGGTTGAGGTTTTGCATTATCTGCACAAAATCAGCTAATGATTTGCCCGCTAGCCGAGGGTTGATTGTTTTTTCTTGGCCAATATTGCTAACACGGCGACCTTGGTAATCATGGCCTGGATAAACCAGCGTATCATCGGGCAATGTAAATAATTTTTCTACAATGCTGCGGTATTGATCTTCTGCATTTCCACCTTGAAAGTCTGTTCTGCCGCAGCCATTAATGAGTAAGCAATCTCCAGTGAACACGCGATCTCGCCACAAAAATGACGTGCTACCTGGTGTGTGGCCGGGTGTAGAAATGACTTGAATAATTTCGCTACCAAAAGTAATTTCGTCGCCATCTTTAAGTTGCAAGTTAGCATTTTTGGCTTCACATGCCCCCGCAACCGCTGTTAGCGCCTCGGTTTTTGGCGCAGCAAACCACCAGCAGTAATATGGTCTGCATGCACGTGCGTTTCTAATGAATATTTAAGCGCACACTGATGCTGCGTTGGCAGCGTTAAATAATCATCAATATGCGAAGCTACTGGGTCAATTAAAATGGCTTCACCCGCAACATTGTCGGCAATAAAATAGGTGTAGGTTGATGATTCTGCGTCAAATAATTGCTTGAATATCATAGTGGTTGCACCTTAAATTAAGGTAAATCAATAATTTTGAATATGTTAAGTTGGTGGTAAAAACCCCTTGAACATTATATTATTTTGTATAATGTTTACAATAGCAATGGTTGCTATCAACCAAAAACGAAATATTATTTTATATAATATACAATAATACGATGTTAGTTAATGCGAGTGATATATGACGGTGTTAGTTGCTGATGAAATGAATTTTGATGCACTTCGTGCATCGGTTGATAAAGCCTGTGGTCTGATGCGGGTAATGGCGAATGCAGATCGTTTGATGTTACTTTGCCAGTTGTCTCAGGGCGAAAAGTCAGTGGGGGAGTTGGAAGACGCGCTTAACATTCGACAGCCTACTTTGTCTCAGCAACTCACAGTGTTGCGCGAGGCGGAGCTGGTATCAACGCGCCGTGAAGGCAAAAATATTATTTACTGCATCTCAAGTCAGTCTGCTTTAGCGGTGATGCAAGTGCTAAGTCAGCATATTTGTTATGCTACAACAAGGAGTTAATCAATGACGATTCAAATTACAACGCAGTCAAGTGAGTTCAGCACTGCACCACAAATAAATGTGCAAGACATGGCTGAAATTGCACAACTAGGCTTTAAAACCATTATCAATAATCGTCCTGATTTTGAAGGGGGTGCCGACCAGCCTACCAGCGCACAAATTCAAGCCGCTGCTGAAGCAGCAGGCTTGGCGTATGTTTACATTCCGGTGATTCCTAACAATATTTTGCCTGAACAAGTCAGTGCCTTTGCCAGTGCCTATGCCACTGCCGCTAAACCTGTATTAGGATTTTGCAGAACAGGTAACCGTGCAGGCAGTATTTGTAAAATGGCATTAGCCAGTTTTAACAACTAGCCAGCTTTTTAGCTAGTTTTGCCATTTAGCCTACATGCTTGACCCGCAAATTATTAGCATTTTGCTAGGGCTATTTGTAGGCTTTGTGCTTGCGCTCACAGGCGCGGGCGGCACAATTTTAGCTGTTCCTTTACTTGCATTTAGCTTACATTTAAGCATAGCAACCGCGGCACCGATTGGCTTGCTTGCGGTGGCGCTGGCCGCAGGCATTGGCGCTTTTCAGGGCATTAGAGCAGGTATTGTGCGCTACAAAGCGGCGGCATTAATGGCTAGTTGTGGCATTATTTTTTCACCTGTTGGCGTGTGGCTTGCGCATCGCATGCCAAATGCAGCGCTCAGTGTGATTTTTTCCGTCGTATTGATATTTGTTTCATGGCGCATGTGGCAGCAAAGCGCGCAACTAGAAAACATTGATAATGCTAAACTTGCACCTGCATGCGCAGTGAATCCAGCTACTTCTAAATTGTTTTGGACAGCGCGCTGTACACAGTGGCTGATTGTGACGGGCAGTTTTGCCGGCTTTATTTCTGGCTTGTTAGGTGTAGGCGGCGGCTTTGTCATTGTCCCCACGTTAAAAAAATTCAGCAATTTAGCGTTGCAGTCTATTGTGGCAACTTCGCTTGCGGTGGTTGCCCTTGTTTCGACAGTCAGTGTTGCAGCGTATTTATATCATCAACAATTACATTGGCACATCGCCCTGCCATTTACGCTGGCTACGATTGCAGGCATGCTTGCTGGTAGAATATTCAGTGGTAAGATTTCTAGCCAAACTGTGCAACGTGGCTTTAGTTTATTAGCTGGTTTTATCGCTTTGGCAGTGCTGTTTAAAGTGGTTTTTTCTGCACCTTAAAATGGCTTAAATATCACCATTTTTATCACATCTTCATTTGACCGCCCCGCTAAGCCAGTCTGCATGCGGCTTGCAGAGGTGCAAAAATCTCTCGGGCGAATTTTAGTTAATTATCAAACGATGAAAAAGCCTGAATTTTTTCAAGTTGCGGGGCAAAAACCGCCTCAAAATCCTTGGCCTTATCGTAGTAAAATCCAGTGAAAATCGCAAACCAAACTTTTTTATCATGTACATAAGTAACAAGATTGCCCACAGGTTCTTTATTGATTTTTAAAAGTAATAAAGTGGCTTTGCCGTTGTATTGGTTTTTAAGCGGGATTTCTTCATTCGCCATGTCGCCCAATTTTAGGCCAATCAGCGCCCCTGTGCGCATTGAAAAAGCGGTAGCTACCGCATTGGTATGGTTCTTTTCTAGCGAAAACGTGTTTAATAAATAAATGTTTTCATTAATGGTCGTTTCATATTCCAAAGTAGTGTTATGGTCAATATAGCTGCGCTGTTTGTTGAACTTTCCGTGGATTTTCTTATTTTTGCTGATTTCAAAATCAATAAAATCATGCTCAGTGATTAGCATGGATTTTTCTTGCGAAGTCAGTTGATCTGTTTGAGTGCAGCTCACCAACAATGCGCAAGCGATAATCCAGAAAAAACGACGCAAGTAAATTAGGCTAAAACTTATGCGATTAAACATTGAATCACCTCTAAACCAAAGCCCACACCAAAGCCGTTAACATCACTTTGCACCGCGCCCAAGCCGCCTTTACGGTTATAAGAAGATAAATCGGTATGCAGCCAAGGCACGTCATTTTCCACAAATTTAGCCATAAACCGTGCAGCGTGAATATGGTCGCCGCCGCCTTCTAATGTGCATTGCTTAATGTCGGCAATGTCGCTGTCTAAATCACTGTCAAAATCTTCCGCATTAGGAAAAGCCACAATCCGCTCGCCCGATTTATCGCCTGCATTTACCGCGATATTAGCTAACTCAGCGGTGGTTGCTATTACGCCGCTCATCCGGTCGCCCAGCGCGGTTTGCATGCTGCCCGTGAGCGTTGCAAAGTCAAGCATCGCATTGGGTTTTAGGCGGCTAGCTAAAGTAAGTGTGTCGGCCAATACCATGCGGCCTTCAGCGTCTGTGTGGATAACTTCGATGGTGGTGCCATTCAGCGCTTTCACCACATCATTTTGTTTATAAGCCAATGGACCGATATGATTTTGCGCAATCGCCAGCCAGCAGTCAATTTTCACCGGCAACTGCAGTTGCGTTGCTGCTAGCAAAATGCCCAAGGCCACCGCGCTGCCGTTCATATCTTCGTGCATGCCGTGCATATATTTGGCGGGTTTAAGGTTGTGCCCGCCAGTGTCAAAACAAATGCCTTTGCCAACAAGGGCGATGTGTTTTTGCGCTTTTTTAGGCGTATAAGTTAATTGTACAATCGCTGCATCTTGTGGTTCACTGCCTTGGCCCACAGCCACAAACGCGCCAGCCCCCAATTTTTGCAGGGCTGGCATATCAAACTCTTTCCAAACCCAACCGTGCTCGCTTGCTAAAGATTTTGTTTTTTCCCGATAAAGCGTTGGCGTAAGTTCATTTGGCGGAAGCATGGTGAGGCTGCGGCACAATGTGTTGCCTGCCACGCGCGCGTTAACGTAGCCATAATCATGGGTAGCTTTATAACCATAAATACTTACCTTTTTTAATGGTTTAAACTTATTTTCTTTTTTGCGGCTTGGTAACTCGGTAGCGTTTACCGTTACCACATAATAAGCCGCGCAGGCATGTGCTTCACGCACAGCGTCTTCGCCAAATACGCAAATCGCTAAATCGCTCGGTTGTTCTTTGAGTAAAGGTTCTACTGCTTTGCGAAGCAAAGTGTGGCGCTGAAAAATGGTTAATTTATCTTCTAGCACAACATAAGTTGCAACACCGCCATTGGGCAAATCCAAAGCCAGCGGTGCTTTGTGCAGGTCTTTAAAAGTTTGATTAGTGCGTTTAAGTTTTAATTGCAATAATTTAAGGTAAGGTAGCGCGTTTTCTTCTTTTTCAGAAAGTACAATAAGTGTACTTTTCTCAGAGGTTAACGTCAATTCGCTACCAATTTCTGAAAATTGTGATAATTTTAACGACATTTAAAATCCTTTAACTCTTATATATTATGTAATACAACGGTAGCAGAAGTCGTGCGTTAAGTGTTTAAAAAGCACGGTTTAACTTGACCAAAATGCCTAAAAAAGCCACACTACAGGCTATATTGTTAGAATGATGCATTTAATTATACGCGTAGCAATCGCAATACGGAGAAATCTCACGCATGACAACCAATTCACCCGCTTCAAATTCAACTATAGGACTTGCTGAAACCGACGCAACTGAAACCCAAGAGTGGTTAGATGCGCTCGCCGCAGTGATTGAAAATGAGGGCACAGAACGTGCACATTTTTTACTAGAAGCGATGATAGACCAAGCGCGGCGCTCTGGCAGTAATTTGCCTTATAGCGCCACTACGGCCTACGTCAACACCATTCCAAAACACTTACAAGCCAAATTACCCGGCGATCCAGAAATGGAGCGCCGTGTGCGTGCGTTAGTGCGCTGGAATGCGATTATGACGGTGCTGCGTGCCAATGAAAAATCTCCCGGTGTGGGCGGGCACATTGCCAGCTTTCAGTCAGCCGCAACGCTGTATGACACTGGCTTTAACTATTTTTTTAGAGCTGCTAACGAAAATTTTGGCGGCGATTGTGTGTATTTTCAGGGACATTCATCGCCCGGTGTGTATGCCCGTGCTTTTTTAGAAGGCCGTTTTACCGAAGAACAAATGGATAACTTCCGCCAAGAAACAGGCGGCAATGGCTTGTCCAGCTATCCGCACCCTTGGCTCATGCCGGACTTTTGGCAATTCCCGACCGTTTCGATGGGCTTGGGGCCTTTAGCGGGCATATATCAAGCGCGCTTTTTAAAATATTTGCATGACCGTGGCATAGCCGATACCTCAGACCGCAAAGTGTGGGTGTTCTGCGGTGATGGTGAGATGGATGAGCCAGAGTCATTGGGTGCTATTTCATTGGCTTCACGTGAAAAATTGGACAATCTGATTTTTGTGATTAACTGTAACTTGCAGCGTTTAGATGGCCCGGTGCGCGGCAATGGCAAAATCATTCAAGAGTTGGAATCTGACTTCCGCGGCTCCGGCTGGAACGTGCTGAAAGTGATTTGGGGTTCTTATTGGGACCCACTATTGGCGATGGATAAAGACGGCTTGCTCAAAAAACGCATGGAAGAATGCGTGGATGGCGAATACCAAAACTTTAAGGCCAAAGGCGGCGCTTATACGCGTGAACACTTCTTTGGCAAATATCCGCAACTGAAAGAAATGGTTGCCGCCATGAGCGATAGTGACATTTGGCGCTTAAACCGTGGTGGTCACGACCCGCATAAGGTCTATGCAGCTTATCACGCGGCGGTTAACCACAAAGGTCAGCCTACCGTGATTTTGGCAAAAACCGTGAAAGGTTATGGCATGGGTGAGGCCGGCGAAGCGCAAAACACCACGCACCAACAAAAGAGCATGGATATTGAGTCACTGAAAAAATTCCGAGACCGCTTTGATTTACCACTCACCGATGCACAAGTGGAAAGCTTGAGTTTTTACCGCCCAGCGGAAGATTCCCCTGAGATGAAATACATGGCCGAGCGTCGAGCCGCAATGGGCGGCTTTGTGCCACAACGCCGCCGTCAAGGTAATGCTCTCAAAGTGCCTGAATTGTCAGCTTTTGAAAATATGTTAGGCGCAACGGGCGAACGTGAAATTTCCACCACCATGGCGTTTGTGCGTATTTTATCTACTTTGGTGCGTGATAAAGAAATTGGCCAATACGTAGTGCCGATTGTGCCCGATGAGGCGCGCACTTTTGGTATGGAAGGCTTGTTCCGCCAATTGGGCATTTATGCACACCAAGGCCAACTTTACGAGCCGATGGATGCCGACCAAGTGATGTATTACAAAGAATCCAAAAACGGTCAGATTTTAGAAGAAGGCATTAACGAAGCGGGCGCGTTTTCTAGCTGGTTAGCTGCGGCAACTTCTTATAGCGTTACCGGCAAGCAAATGATTCCGTTCTATATCTACTACTCGATGTTTGGCTTCCAGCGTATTGGCGATTTAGCTTGGTTAGCTGGTGATAGCCGTGCGCGCGGCTTCTTGTTGGGTGCAACTGCAGGCCGCACTACGCTGAATGGCGAAGGTTTGCAACATGAAGATGGCCATAGCCACTTGATGTCAGCGATGATTCCAAACTGTATTTCTTACGACCCGACCTTTGCCTATGAGTTGGCAGTGATTATTCAAGAAGGCTTGCGCCGCATGGTGCAAAACCAAGAAGATGTGTATTACTACATTACCTTGATGAATGAAAACTACAGCCATCCTGAAATGCCAAAAGGCAGTGCCGAAGGTATTTTAAAAGGCATGTACAGTTTGAGTAAATCAAAAGCGAAAGGCGAAAAAGTACAGTTGATGGGTTCTGGCGTGATATTGCGTGAAGTGATTGCCGCAGCAGAATTGCTTGAAAAAGATTGGGGCGTATCTGCAGACGTGTGGAGCGCACCAAGCTTTACAGAACTACGTCGTGAAGGGTTGGATTGTGAGCATTGGAACATGCTAAACCCAGATAAACCGCAAAAAGTGAGCTATGTTGCGCAATGCTTAAAAGATGCAAAAGGCCCAGTGATTGCTTCAACCGACTATATGAAGAGCTTTGCCGAGCAAATTCAGCGCTTTGTGCCGGCTAAATTTGTGGCCTTGGGCACCGATGGTTTTGGCCGTTCCGATAGCCGAGAAGCACTGCGTGATTTCTTTGAGGTCAATCGTTACTATGTTGTCGTTGCTGCATTAAAAGCGCTGAGTGACGAAGGTAAATTGCCTGTTGCCAAAGTGGCAGAGGCTGTTAAGAAATACAAGCTGGATGCTAAAAAACCGAATCCAGCAACAGTTTAATAGGGTGTGACTATGAGTTTACAAGATGTTTTAGTGCCGGATATTGGCAATTTTGATTCAGTGGATGTCATTGATGTACTGGTTAAAGTAGGCGATACCGTTGCCGCAGATGATTCTTTAATGACAGTAGAGTCTGATAAAGCCTCGATGGATATTCCAGCACCCTTTGCGGGTGTGGTAAAAGAGGTTAAAGTCAAAGTGGGTGATAAAGTCTCTCAAGGTAGCCTGATTTTAACGGTGGAAGCGCAAGCGAGCGGTGCTGCAAAAGTAGAAACCAAACCTGCGCCTGCAGTTGAGGTGCCAAAAGCTGAAGTGGTAAAACCGACACCACCTGAGCCAACGCGCCCAGCCCCTGAGCCACCTAAGCAAGTGCAACCTGCGCACCAACCTGCCCCGGTGGGTGAACGTGTAGAAGCTGTGGCAGGTAAATTGGCACATGCCAGCCCAAGCGTGCGTAAATTTGCCCGTGAGTTAGGGGTGAATCTAGCTTTAGTGAAAGCCTCTGGCCCTAAAAACCGCATTTTGCAAGAAGACGTGCAAAACTTTGTGAAAGGTGAGCTCGCCAAGCCACGTACTGAAAACATGGGTGCTGGCTTGGGCGCATTGGCCACATTGCCAATGCCTGTGATTGATTTTAGCCAGTTTGGCACAATTGAAACCAAGCCTTTATCACGCATTAAGAAGCTCTCTGGCGCAAACTTGCACCGTAATTGGGTCACTGCGCCGCATGTCACGCAGTTTGATGAGGCGGATATTACCGATTTAGAAGACTTCCGTAAGTCTATGCAGGCAGATGCAGAGAAACGTGGTGTGAAACTGACCATGTTAGCCTTTTTAATTAAAGCTTCAGTGAATGCACTCAAAGCTTATCCCAATTTTAATGCATCACTTTCACCCGATGGTGATAGCTTGATTTTAAAAAACTATTACAACATCGGTTTTGCCTGCGACACGCCAGATGGCTTGGTGGTGCCAGTAGTTAAAGATGTACAAAGCAAAGACGTGCTTGATATAGCGCGTGATTTAATGGATTTATCTACCAAAGCACGTGAGCGCAAACTAAAAGTCGAAGAAATGCAAGGCGGAACATTTACTATTTCTAGTCTTGGCGGGATTGGCGGCACCATGTTTACGCCAATTATCAACTGCCCAGAAGTTGCGATTTTGGGTGTTTCACGTTCAAGCATGCAGCCTGTTTACAGCAAAGACACCCATGGTTTTGAGCCACGCTTAATCCTGCCACTATCACTCTCATATGACCACCGCGTGGTGGATGGTGCTGATGGCGCACGCTTTACCAGCCACATGCGCATGATGTTAAGTGATGTGCGTCGGTTATTGCTCTAATTTATTTTTAGCAATACACCAACTAAACCGTTTTTTGCAGGAATTAGAATGAGTCAAACAATAGAAATAAAAGTCCCCGATATTGGTAATTTTGATAGCGTTGATGTGATTGACGTGCTGGTTAAAGTGGGTGACACCATCGCTAAAGAGGATTCTCTGATTACCGTGGAATCAGATAAAGCGTCTATGGATATTCCTGCATCACACGCAGGCGTAGTGAAAGAACTAAAAGTCAAAGTGGGCGATAAGGTCGCAAAAGATTCCCTTATTTTGCTGCTTGAAAACGCCGAGCAAAAAACAACAACCCCGCAAGCCAGTCTGCAAGCGGCTTCCAGCCCTGCTGAAAAGAAGACAGTAGAAAATTCGTCTGAAAAAACTTCAGCACCTACACCGGCAGTTGCTGTTAGTAGTAATGATTTAACTTGCCAAGTCATGGTCTTGGGTTCTGGCCCAGGTGGCTACACTGCAGCTTTCCGCGCAGCAGATTTAGGCTTAAAAGTGGTGTTAATTGAACGCTACTCAACCTTGGGTGGTGTGTGTTTAAACGTTGGCTGCATTCCCTCGAAAGCCTTATTGCACACCGCAAAAGTGATTACCGAGGCGCAAGAAACCGCTCACCACGGCGTGACATTTGGCGGACCGCAAGTTGACTTAGATACCCTACGCAACTGGAAAGCCAACGATGTGGTGGGCAAACTCACAGGTGGTCTAGCGCAAATGGCGAAAGCGCGTGGTGTAACGGTGGTGCAAGGCGTGGGCAAATTCACGAGCCCTAACCAAATTGCCGTGACAGCAGCGGATGGCAAAGTAACTACGGTTGGTTTTGAAAATGCGATTATTGCAGCCGGCTCGCAAGCCACTAAATTCCCCAATGCGCCAGATGATGAACGTATTATGGACTCCACTGGTGCGCTGGCGCTGGCCGATATTCCAAAACGCATGTTGGTGATTGGCGGCGGCATTATCGGCCTTGAAATGGGCACTGTGTATGACGCGCTTGGTAGCAAAGTGAGCGTGGTGGAGTTTATGGATGGTCTGATTACGGGTTGCGACCGCGACTTAGTGCGTCCCTTGCAAAAGCGCATGGAAAAACGCTTTGAAGCCATTATGCTTTCTACTAAAGTCTCGAAAATCGAGGCGAAAAAAGACGGTATTCATGTGAGTTTTGAGGGTGAAAACGCCCCTGAAGGCGTGCAAGTGTATGACCGAGTGCTGGTGTCTATCGGCCGTAAACCCAATGGTAAAAACATCGGCGCTGAAAACACAGGCGTGGCTGTGAATGACTGGGGCTTTATCAATGTGGATAAACAAATGCGTACTAACGTACCGCATATTTTTGCCATTGGCGATATTGTTGGCCAACCCATGTTAGCCCACAAAGCCACACATGAGGCCAAAGTGGCGGCAGAAGTCATTGCAGGCCATAAAGTGGAATTTGTGGCGAGTGTCATCCCAAGTGTAGCCTACACAGACCCAGAAGTAGCTTGGGTCGGCATGACCGAAACCGAAGCCAAAGCAAAAGGCATCGAAATTGAAAAAGCCTCATTCCCTTGGGCGGCCAGCGGCCGTGCGCTTTCCATCGCGCGCACCGAAGGCACTACCAAATTGATATTCGATAAAGACACGCACCGTGTGATTGGCGCGGGGATTGTGGGCGTTAACGCGGGTGAGTTGTTAGCCGAAGCTGTGTTAGCCATCGAAATGGGCGCCGATGCGCATGATTTAGGCCTCACTATCCACGCGCACCCAACATTATCTGAAACCATTTGCTTTGCGGCAGAAGTGAAAGAGGGCACGATTACCGACATGATGCCACCTAAAAAACGTTCATGACTCATAGTTAATTGATAAGTAACAACTTTTAACACTTCTATCGCCATTCTGGCTTAGTTATTGCATACCAAGGGTAATGTTCGATTATTTCTCGCACATTACCCATAATCATCTCTTAAACGATTATGTGGTATGACAAAACCTGTCACTCAACCTAACTAATAGAAAGAAAAATAAATGCAACTCAATAAAAAATACGTGTTTGTGGCGCTAGCGTTACAAACTTTAATGACTGGCTGTGCGTCAATCACCAAAGATGCAAATCAGCCAGTAAAAGTTGAAACATATTCAAAAGATAATCAAGTAGTATTGGGCGCTAAATGCACAGCCAAAAATGAACGTGGTGAGTGGAAAGCTGAAACACCGAGCGCAATGTCAATTCGTCGCTCTGGCGATAATTTACTTATCAGCTGTGAAAAAGAAGGGCATGACGCAGGCTTGGCGACAGTCATTTCGCGTGCTAATGGCGGGATGTTTGGTAATATTTTGTTTGGTGGCGGCATTGGTGCAATTATTGATCATAACAAAGGCACGGCTTACAGTTACCCTGATTGGATTCGTGTAATTATGGGTGATAATCTTGTCTTTGACAGAAAAAACAATAAAGATAATGAAGTGATGTTAGGGCAAGCTGCATCACCAGAAGAGCTGAAAAAAATTGAAGAGGCAAAAGTCGCTGAAGAAAAAGTCGCTCAAGAAAAGGCTTTGGCCGAAGATAAGCTTGCTGAACAAAAGGCAGCAGAAGCTGAAGCTACAAAATAATTTTTGAAGGAGGGAAGATGGCTGTGTCTGACTTTTTAAAAGCTCTTCAAGCTATTTTTCCTGCAGACAGAGTCTTCACTGACCCTGTTGATTGCTACGCATACGCTTACGATAATTCGCGCAATTATCACACGCCGATTGCCGTAGTTTTTCCCCTTAATATTGAAGAAGTTGCAAGCGTCATTAAGCTCTGCAACACGCACAAAATGCCCGTTGTGCCGCGCGGACGTGGCACGGGCACGGCGGGAGGCAGCGTACCTGAGCAGGGTGGGGTAGTGATGTCGCTTGAGCGGATTGATAAAATTGTGAGCGTGGATGGCGATAATCGCATGGCGACGATACAGCCGGGCGTACTTAACCAAACTTTGCAAGATGCAGTCAAAAAAGAAGGTTTCTTTTGGCCGCCAGACCCTTCTAGCGCGGCTTATTGCAGCATTGGTGGCAATTTAGCGACGTGTGCCGCCGGCCCGCATGCCGTGAAATACGGCGTGGCGCGCGACCATGTATTGGGCTTGCAAGCGGTAACGGGTAATGGCGATATTATTCGCACCGGCTGCTACACCAGCAAAGGCGTGGTGGGCTACGATTTAACGCGGCTTTTGGTGGGCAGTGAAGGCACATTGGCAGTGATTTGCGAGGCTACTTTAAAACTCACGCCGCTGCCCAAGCATACAGGCGGCATTACCGCGGAGTTTGTGGATACTGAAAGCTGTGCAAAGGCAATTGCCGCGATTATGGCGCAACCTTATACGCCTAGTGCGCTGGAGTTTTTAGATAACGGCGCACTTAATCTGATTCGTAGCCGTCACCCAAACCTGCTGCCTGAAAATGCAAAAGCCTACTTGATGATAGAAGTGGATGGCTCAAGCCAAGAGATTGCGGAAGCGACTGAAGCGATTTTGCAGGCTTGCCAAGTAAAAGGTTTAATTGAAGCCAAGCCCGCGCATGACACTAAAGCCTTGTGGGCGGCGCGCAAAGCTTTGTCGCCATTACTCAAAGACATTGCGCCTAAGAAGATCAACGAAGACATTGCCGTGCCCGTTTCGCGCTTGCCAGAGTTGCTAACAGGGCTAGAAAAACTCGCCGCACAATATCAAATTAGCAATGTGAATTTTGGCCATGCGGGCAATGGCAATATCCACGTCAATTTGTTGGTCAACCCCGATAATGCCGATGAAATGAAGCGCGCTTACGAATGCCTAGATGAAGTGTTTAGTTTGGTGCTTTCGTTGCAAGGCACGCTCTCGGGTGAGCATGGCGTGGGCATGGCAAAACGACCTTTTGTACCGCGTGAAATTGATGCCACCACCATGGCGTTGATGAAATCACTTAAGCTCACATTTGACCCCAATAATATTTTAAATCCGGGTAAATTATTTCCATAAAAAATCGCTTTTTTAAGGGCGGTTTTTCATCACTTTCCTGTTGGCACCGCTACAAGCCAGTCTGGATGCGGCTTCCAGAGGCATAAAAATCTCTCGGGCGATTTTTGCTAAAATTTAGGCTGCTATTGCAACGCTTAAAAAGCGGTTTATTCGCAGCCGATTTTTTTCAATTTAGTTTGAGGAAAATCCGCTTTTAAACCTTCCAGTGCAGCGGCTTCATCATCATTTAGTTGGTTAAAAATTAAGCTGATTTGACCTTTAGGGTTCCACAGAGATTTTTCAACTTTCTTAACGCCTTTGGCTTTGAGTTCTCTCAGCAAGTTTTGCGCGAGCGTTTCATCTTCAAATAGCCCAAACGAAATGGCGTTTTTCCATGCGGGCTCTTGCACCACAAATAAATCTTCAACGCCCAAATTTCTTAAGGCATTGGCATAATTTTGTGCGGCCTGAGCGTTTTTAAGTGGCGGAATAAACACCCAAAACCGTTTGTTGGTTTGTGGCGAGTGCTCTTTCACTTCTGCATCAAGCGATAACTGGGCTACTGCATTTTTGGCATTTTCAATATTAACGGAAGTAAATGTTCCCCAATCAAAACAGCTAGTTGCAATTTTGGCGGGACTATTTTCAACTGGCGCAAGCTGAATGTTGGTTTCAGCATTATTGGTTTCAAGGTCGTGAGTTTCAGAGGCTGAGGCTAATTTTGGCAAGGTCTGAATTTCGGCGTCGCTCAACAAACGCATTTTTTCAGGCTCTAACTCTGCCCATTTAATTTGCGGTGGGCTGGGCATAATGTGATCTAAATTAAAATAGACTAGCAAGCCCAAATTGGCCAAAAATAGTAACCAAGCCAATACTTTCATCGGTGGATGGCTCGCAAGTTGGCGGTTGATAATTTATTGCGCATCTTTTTCAATGAGTTGCAGACCATGTAAAACTAAATTATCCACGATGACAGCTTGCCTTGTCACGTCTGCAATCAGGTTTTCTTTAATGTACTGGGCATTGCCTCCGCTCAAAATCACGCGTGGACGGCTTTTATAAATACTGTTTAGTTTGTGCGACATGATGGTAATTGCCCCAGAAATCGCGTGAATTGCACCGGCATGCATGGCTTCAGCAGTATTTTTAGCAAAAATTTCACGTTGAAAATGGATATTTTTATGGTCGCTTGGTATCGGCATCGGCAATTGCGCAGTGGCGGCGCTCAACGCTTGTTGCATTGCTAGCAAGCCTGGCACAATCACACCGCCTTTAAATAGTCCCATTTCTTGGCCATTTTCAAGCTGCTTGCCAAGCGCGTCAATGGTGATTGCCGTGCCTGCATTTACCACCACACAAATGTTTTGCTCCATATACCATGCGGCTACCAGCGCAGCCCAGCGGTCTATACCTAAAGTTTCTGGTTTTTCATAACTGTTTATCACATTACAAGCGCGTGGGCTAGCCTTTGCCCAATGCACATTTTCTACAGCGTGTTTTTTAAGTAGTGTAGCAATTTGTTGGGCATGTTGTTCGCCCGCTACATTAGCCACAATCGCACGTGTGCATACTGTGTTTGCTGGTAACAACATTGCGTTAGCAACTTCTTGATTAGTGCAAACGCCTTGCCACACAATGTCGTTAGCATCATCAAACAATGCCCATTTAGTGCGGGTGTTGCCTGCGTCTATGGTTAATAACATATTGGTTTACTTTATGTGTGGTGTACTAGGTGCGACAATTTGCCACATTTTAAAAAGGGTTTAATTCATATATAGTATATATATTTATATTATATAAAGAGTTTAACTATGAAAAGTTTTCAGCACCATTCGGGCAGCCTCTCAAGTTATGCAGTTTTGCGTATTTTAACACCATGTTTACTCACCGTGGTTTCAAGTGCGGCGAAGGCAGAGCATTTAACTTTGCCAAGTGTCGAGGTTACCGCAGAAAAGCTTCAAGAATACAATCTATCGCCAGTGAACACGAGTGATACAGCCTCTTTACTGGGTGACGAGCCAGGTGTTAGCTTGTATCGCACAGGTGGCGTATCAAGCCTTCCAGCAATTCATGGTTTGGCCGATGACCGTGTGCGCATCAAGGTGGATGGCATGGATTTAATAGCATCTTGCCCCAATCATATGAACCCGCCGCTTTCATATATTGACCCAACAAATATCGCCAATATTAAAGTTTACGCGGGTATCACGCCTGTAAGTGTTGGTGGTGACAGTATTGGAGGCACCATCATTGCTGACACACAAGCACCACAATTTGCCACATCTAACGAAAATCCCATACTTAAAGGGGAAGTTGGCGTTTTTTATAGAAGCAATAATGATGCACGAGGCGGCAACCTTGCTGCCAATTATGCAACTGAAAACGTAAGTGTGAGCTACGCAGGTGCTATTTCAAAGGCCAATAATTACAACGCAGGAAGCCATTTTAAAAGCTCCGGCGTGACAGGTCGTATCGGCCACACGTTAGGGCTTGATGAGGTTGGTTCTACGGCTTACGAAACACAAAATCATACATTAGGTTTTGCTGCAAAAAGTGGCGCACATTTGTTTGAAGCAAAACTTGGTTATCAAAACATGCCAGAGCAACTTTATCCTAACCAGCGCATGGATTTGTTAGATAACGAACAAAAGCGCATTAACCTGCGTTATATGGGTGACTTTGACTGGGGCAAGTTAGACACGCGTGTTTACCATGAACGCGTTGAGCATTTTATGGATTTTGGCGCGGATAAACGCTACTGGTATGGCGGCGCATCAGGTGGAAACACAGGAATAAGCAATACGGGTAATGGGCAGCCATGCTCGCCCATTAGCGCTACTTGCGCGGCAGGTATGCCTATGTACACCGAAGGTAAAACCACTGGTGCTACTATCAAGGCTGACATCAAACTGGCGCAAGAAGATTTACTGCGTGTGGGCGCTGAGTTGCAGCAATATCGCCTAGATGATTGGTGGACACCTTCTGGTGCAATGATGTTTCCAAACACATTCACTAATATCAATAATGGCGAGCGTGACCGCGCGGCACTTTTTGCCGAGTGGGAGCAACATCCAAACCCGCAATGGACGACCTTGGCAGGAGTGCGTTATGAGCATGTAAAAACGGATGCAGGTAATGTAAATGGTTATGCTAATACCAACATGATGGGCTCAAACCAGCTACGTGATAGTGCTGCATTTAATTTGAAAAACCATAGTAAAAGTGACAGCAATTGGGATTTATCAGCCATGGCACGTTATACGCCAAGTGCGACGATGGATGTGGATATTGGTGTTGCGCGTAAAGTGCGCTCCCCTAATTTATACGAGCGCTATACTTGGTCAACTTGGCAGATGGCTGCATTAATGAACAACACAGTCGGCGACGGAAATGGCTATTTTGGCAATATAGATTTAAAGCCAGAAAAAGCGCATACCCTTTCAGCTACGCTTGATTGGCACTCAACTGACCGTGAATGGGAGTTTAAAGCAACTCCATTTTTTACCCATGTGACAGATTACATTGATGCCGTACAATGGAATAGCGTAACCAATACCGCCCGTACAACCTTGCTGAAAAATCAGTACACAGTATTGCGTTACACCAATCAATCAGCGCGTCTTTACGGCATAGATTTATCTGGCCGTATGCCGCTAGCGCAAAATGGCTTAGGTGTATTTGCTGTTAAAGGCTTATTAAATTACACCAAAGGTGAAAATCGTGACACTGGATATAATCTGTACAACATTATGCCGCTCAATACAAAGCTGACGTTAACGCACAATGATGAGCATTGGGAAAACGCCTTAGAACTTCACATGGTGAAGTCAAAAGACAATGTATCTGAAATGCGTAATGAAATTAAAACACCTGGTTATAGTTTGGTGAATGTGCGTTCTAGTTATAATTGGAAGCAAGCACGACTCGATTTTAGTATTGAAAATTTATTTGATAAAGCTTATTACTTGCCTTTGGGTGGTGCCTATGTAGGGCAGGGCACAACAATGACAACAGCGCTTGTGCCTACAGGTTCCGTACCGCTTTGGGGAACAGCCGTGCCAGGGATGGGGCGCTCAGTAAATATCGGCTTAACGTTAAAATATTAGCAAATAGCTAAGTAGCGCTTAATTTATTTAACATTAAGTGCTTCTTAAGCTAATTTCACCTGCCGAAAAGCGCTGCAAACCAAGTGCAGTATCAACCAATAAAATGCCATCTTCGGCCACGTTGCTCACCACGCCTTGCACCTCGCGGCCGTCTGGCATCAGCATGCGCACAGGCTTTTGATGATATGCATGGTATTGCGTCCATTCATCACGCACTACGGTAAAACCATGCAACTCAAACTGGCTTAACACTTCAGCTAAATGCTTGAGCACAATCCCTAACAATGTGCTTTGCGGAATATGGCTGGTGCTTGCATGCGCTAAATCAATGGCGGGCTGGTCTATATTTTTAAGCACTTTTTCGGGTAGGTTTAGGTTAATGCCAATGCCAATAACCGCTGCACTGGGGCCATCCATGTCACCTTGCAGCTCAATTAAAATACCCGCTAACTTTTTGCCATCAACTAGCACATCATTGGGCCATTTAAGTTGCACGTTATTAATACCAAAACTATTAAATGCCCTGATTAACGCCACGCCCACCGCCAAACTTAAGCCAGATAACGCCGCCGCCCCACATTGAAAGCGCCATAACAATGAAAAAGTTAAACTTGCGCCAAGATGAGACACCCAAGTGCGCCCGCGCCGCCCTTTGCCATTGGTTTGCAAGTTTGCCGCCACGCAGGTGACATGCGCCGCGCCTTTAGCACTTTGTTGCATTAAAAAAGTGTTGGTTGATTTTACTTCATCTAAAATCTGCAAATTAAACCAAGCGCGTTGCTCACCAATCGCGCGTAGTACTTCATCTTGATTTAAAAATTCAACTGCCGTAGGCAATTTATAGCCACGCCCACGCACAGAAAAAATATCAATGCCTAAGTTTTGCGCATGTTGAATGGCGCTCCAAATGGTCGTGCGTGTCACCTTAAAATGCTGTGCTAGTGCCTCACCAGAATGGAATTTTCCATCAGCCAATAAGCGTAAAATAGGAAAAGTAAGTGCGTTCATATTGTCGAGAGTTTATCACACCCGCAACTAACCCTCTAAGCTGGTGTAAAATAACCCAAACTTCATTATTAGCGATTACAGCGAACATTTATGTCACAAGAAAAAGCACCCATCCCGCTAGGCTCAAATTTTATTCGCGGCATTATTGACCGCGACTTAGCCGAAAACAAATACGCCACAAAAAAATGGGCAGGCAGCCCCGGCGATGCCGCGCACCAAAATGCGGGGCAGGTGGATGTGGCTAAAATCCGCACACGCTTTCCGCCCGAGCCTAATGGCTATTTGCACATAGGCCACGCCAAAAGTATTTTTTTAAATTTTGGCCTCGCGCGCGATTACGGCGGCATTTGCCATTTACGCTTTGACGACACCAACCCAGAAAAAGAAAGCCAAGAATACGTTGATAGCATCTCTGAAATGGTAAGCTGGCTGGGCTTTGGCTGGGATAATAATGGCCAAGATGGCAAAAAAGAATCTAACTTATACTTTGCCTCAGATTATTTTGATTTTATGTACCGCGCAGCAGAAGGCTTAATTGAAAACGGCCATGCTTATGTAGATGAACAAACGGCCGATGAAATGCGCATTAACCGCGGCACGCTGACTGAAGCAGGTAAAGATTCGCCTTATCGCAACCGCAGCGTGGCAGATAATTTAGCCAAATTCCGCGAAATGCGCGATGGCAAACACCCCGATGGTAGCATGGTGTTGCGCGCAAAAATTGACATGGCCTCAGGCAACATCAACATGCGCGACCCCGCTATTTACCGCATTCGCCGTGCGCACCACCACAACACGGGCGATAAATGGTGCATTTACCCCATGTACACCTTTGCCCACCCCATTGAAGACGCGCTTGAAACCATTACCCACTCAATCTGCACGTTAGAGTTTGAAGACCAACGGCCATTTTACGATTGGTTGATGGAACGCTTGGTAGAAGCGGGTTTGCTGGCGCAACCCGTGCCAAAACAATATGAATTTGCGCGCTTAAACCTCACCTACGTGGTGCTTTCAAAACGTAAGCTCATTCAACTGGTTGAAGATAAACACGTGAGCGGTTGGGATGACCCACGCTTACCAACCCTTGCAGGCGCACGCCGCCGCGGCTATACGCCTGAAGGCTTTAAACTCTTTACCGACCGCATTGGCGTGAGCAAAGCCGATAGCTGGATTGAATACTCAATTTTAGAAGACTGCATGCGCGAAGTGCTTAACCTAGAAGCCGAGCGCCGCATTGCCGTGCTAGACCCCATTAAACTGGTGATTGATAACTACCCAGAAAACGCGAGCGAAGATTGCTTTGCGCCCAACCACCCGCTTAAACCAGAGCTAGGCAAGCGCACGGTGCAACTAAGCAAAACGCTATGGATAGAGCGCGAAGACTTTATGGAAGAGCCAGCAAAAGGCTACTTTAGGCTTTTCCCCGGCAATATGGTGCGCCTGCGCTATGGCTATGTGGTGAAATGCACAAGCTGCGAAAAAGACCCGCAAGGTAATGTAACAACGGTGCACTGCGAATATCTGCCCGATACCAAATCAGGCACGCCCGGCTCCGATAGCGTAAAGGTAAAAGGCAATATTCACTGGGTGAGCGCCAACCACGCGCATGAGGCAGAAATTAGAATGTACGACAGACTGTTTAAAGACCCGCACCCAGGTAGCGGTGATAAAGACTTTTTAGAAGACATTAACCCAAACTCAGTCACCACTATAAAAGCGCAGCTAGAAGCCAGCCTAAAAGACGCAAAACCTGCCGAAAGCTTTCAATTTGAGCGCCACGGCTACTTTGTGGCAGACAGAAAAGAGAGCCTAGCAGGCAAGCCAGTGTTTAATAGAACGGTGACGTTGAAGGATGCTTGGCAGAAGTAATATGGATTCAGGTATTAAGCCACGAGTAATGATTTTCGCTGGTGCAAATGGCGCTGGAAAATCTACTCATGCTGAGCCCATACTTAAAGCACTTGGTATAAGTACGTTTGTAAATGCAGATTACATTGCAAGAGGACTTTCTGGGTTAAACACAGAATCGGTTAATTTTGAAGCTGGGCGTATTATGCTAAAACGCTTGCATGATTTAGCCGATGCAAAAGAAGACTTTGCATTTGAAAGTACGCTATCAAGCCGAACATTCGCTTTCTTTTTGCGTAAACTAAAGGCTGAAGGCTATAGCATTAGTATTTTTTACTTTACCTTAAGTGATGCGAGACTTGCTTATAGACGTGTACGTCATAGAGTGAAGTTAGGCGGGCATGACATCCCGCAAAAAGTAATTACTAGGCGTTTTTATCGTAGCTTAAATAATTTTTTTAACCTATATTTACCACTTGCAGACACTTGGATAGTTTTTGATAACTCCACAGGCAAAACAGCAACATCAATAGCATGGTATATTAATAACCAAACACTGATAAAGAGCCAAAAATTATGGAAAAAAATCAACCACCTAGCCAACCAGCAGCAATAACACCAGACTCTAAAAGTTTACGTGCTGCGTTGGTTCAAGCCTCAAAACAAGCCAATCGCATGGCTGATGCTTTTGGTTTAAAAGTGCCGACTGCACAAGTTGAGCAAGTGAAACAAAAATAAATGTGTATAAATCCACTTGAGCGCCAAGGCTATTTGTTGCCGATAGAAAAGACAGCGTAGCAGGCAAGCCAGTGTTTAATAGAACAGTGACGTTGAAGGATGCTTGGCAGAAGTGACTACCCTTAAATCTTAAAGTAACTGTAAAGTTGTTAAACTTTTGAAGGCTCTAAAAATGATTATAAGTAGATTAAAGCTTAAGAATTGGAAAAATTTCAAATCTGTCGATATAAAATTTCTTGAGAGGGTTTATCTTATTGGGCCAAATGCCTCGGGTAAATCAAATCTACTTGATGCACTAAAGTTTCTAAGAGATGTTGCAAAATCTGAAGGTGGCGGATTGCAGCGTGCAATAAAAGATAGAGGTGGAATTAAAAAACTTAGGTGCCTTTTTGCAAGAAAAGATACCGAAGTATTATTGGAAATTGAATTGTCAGAAAACGCTGAATCCGAACCTAAATGGAAATATGTCTTAGGTTTTAAAGGGGAAGGTAAAGGTGCTAATAGAGTTATTGTTAGTAAAGAAATAGTACAAAACCTTTCAACAAATAAATATATCCTTGATAGACCTGATACTAGTGATCATACAGACCCTGACCAATTAACCCAAACTCGTCTTGAGCAAATTAGCGCAAACAAAGAGTTTAGGGAAATATCGGACTTTCTTGGATCCTTCTTATATTTACATTTAGTTCCGCAATTGCTCAAGTATGCTGACCAATTAGGAGGTTACCGATTAGAAAATGATCCTTTTGGCCAAGCTTTTCTTGAAAAGATAGCAAAAACTACTGAACGTACTCGCGCATCCAGACTGCATAAAATTGAAATGGGTTTAAAAACTTGTGTACCAAACATGGGTAATCTAAGGTACGTACGTGATGAAACAACTGGAACACCACACTTGGAGGCGCTATTTGGTCACTGGAGACCAGATGCTGGCTGGCAAAGAGAAGACCAATTTTCAGATGGTACATTAAGGCTTCTAGGCATAATGTGGAATCTTCTAGACGGAAATAGTCCTTTAATGTTGGAGGAACCAGAACTATCACTAAATGAAGATATAGTGCGACGCATTCACTCACTTATATGGCAAATGCAACGTCAGGCCAAATATTCTCGTCAGATATTTATCACTACACATAGTGAAGCGTTGTTAAGCGACCAAAGTATTAATCCTGACGAAGTGATTAGGCTTGAGCCTACGTCAGATGGAACAGTGATATTAGCCTCATCTTTGGAAGAGAAGGGGCTAATTAAAGCTGGATATACGGTTGCAGAAGTAATGCTTCCAAAGAACAAACCAGCGCAAATTGATCAACTAGCACTGTTCTAATTATTTATGCCCATTAAGAAAGTTGCTATTGTCGGTGAAGACGAACTTAGTCTTGCTATTTTAACTAAACTGCTCAATAACTATCAAACTGATGCATGTATAGAGTATTCTTTCTTAGCTAGAGGTTTTGGTAATATTAAAACCAACATTTCTAAATACATTAATGCAAGCCAAGTGTTACCTCATGTTATCTTGACGGATTTGGATAACTATACATGCGCACGCTCATTATTTACTGATTGGAACATAACTGTTATCCCACCAAGGTGTTTATTTCGAATTGCAGTAAAAGAGGTTGAAGCTTGGATATTATCTGATAGGCAAGGGGTGGCGGATTTGTTGGGGATTCAATTAAACAAAATACCACCTTACCCTGAGCAAGTGCAAGACCCTAAAGAGGTGTTTCTCAACTTGGCAAAGAAATCTAGGCGAAAGGGACTTTCAGCAGAGTTGGTCTCTAAAAACTCTGCCAATATTATGATTGGGCCACTATATAATTTCAGAATGTGTGAATTTGTTAGAAATTCTTGGAATGTTGAACTTGCTATTCAAAACTCAAATAGCTTATCAAAGGCAGTATCGAGAATAACAGAGTTACAATTGTAGATATATTTCCTATGATTAAACTTACACAGGCCTACCGCCTCCTAAACCACGGCCCTACAATTCTTGTTTCATCTAGCTTTAACGGCAAGCAAAATATCATGGCGGCGGCGTGGAATATGCCGCTCGATTTTGACCCACCAAAAATTTGCGTAGTGATTGATAAAAAAACCTATACGCGCGAGTTGATTGAGGCTTCTGGCAGCTTTGCCATTAATGTGCCGTGCGTAGCGCAGGTGGATTTGGTCACCAAGCTAGGCTCATATTCTGGGCGCGAGCTGCAAGGCACCGATAAATTTGCAGAAAATCAACTACAAACCTTTGCCGCCAAGCACATTGCCGCGCCCTTGCTGACGGGCTGCGTGGCGTGGCTAGAGTGCAAAATTATCCCCGAGCCGCATAACCAAAACACTTACGATTTATTTATTGCAGAAGTGGTTGCCGCTTATGCGGATGAGCGCGTTTTTTCAAACAAAGGAAATGGTCAGTACCATTGGCATTTTGAAGGGCATGATGCATTACGCACCATTCACCACGTAGCCGGCGGTGCATTTTTTGCGGCGGGTAAAAGCATTCAAGCCCAAAATACTTAATTTTTGCCCAGCAAAAAAGCTACCAATTCACCCAAAAAATACGCCCAAAAATGGCAGTTAAAAAAAGCTTTAAAACGCCTCAATTTAAACACACATCATTTCACCACCTCTGTAAGCCAGTATCCATGCGGCTCGCAGAGGCATAAAATTTTCTCGGCAGTATTTTGTTGTATTGAAATGCAAAAATACGCATAATGACATGAGTATATTTAATGGTTAGTTTTAGACGTAGTGTCCAATTATGAAAAAACCTCGCCTCACTAGATTAAAAAAACATCGTGCTAAAAAAACAGGCTTGCCGCCTGGTGCGCTTGTGTATGTGGGCGATGCAGAGCAAAAAAATTTAGCACAGCCTAAAATTAGCAAAATTGTTTACGATGCAAGCGGCATGCTTGAGTGCGAATTAACATTTGAGGAATTGCTCAATTTTAAGCCAGACCCCGCCAAAAAAACGTGGCTGAATGTGCATGGCGTCCATGAACCGGCGCTGATTAAACAAATTGGCGATAAGTTTGATCTGCACCCGTTGGTGATAGAAGATATTCTGAATACCGAGCAACGTCCAAAACTAGATGAGTTTGATGATTACGTTTTTTTAGAAACGCGGCTATTTTATTATCATGCTGATGAAATGGCAGTGAGCTCTGAGCAGCTTAGTTTGGTGCTGGGCAAAAACTTTTTGCTCACTTTTCAAGAGCGATCAACCGGTGCGTTTGAGCCAATCCGCGAGCGTTTGCGGGCTACCCGTGCGCAGATGCGCGAGCAGGGCGTAGATTATCTGGCGTATGCTTTACTTGATAGTGTGGTAGATAGATATTTTGGCGTGCTAGAAGAAGTGGGTGAAGCTAGCGAGGCTTTAGAAGAAGCGTTACTAGCATCGCCCAGCAATAGCGAGTTGCACAGTATTCATCAGCTTAAGCATGTGAGTATAGAGTTGCGCCGTGCTGTGTGGCCATTGCGTGAGGTGATTAACAGTTTAGGCCGGAATGAAAAGGGCTTTTTTCAGCCAAGCACCATGCCATACTTGCACGATGTGTACGACCACACGGTGAGTTTTATTGAATCGTTAGAGTCGATCCGCGATACTTTAAGCGGCATGATGGATATTTACATGGCAAGCGTCAGCCAGCGGGTAAATTTAGAAGTGCGCGCGCTCACTGTGGTGGCCATGCTGTTTATGCCGGCCACTTTGATTGCGGGCATTTTTGGAATGAACTTTAACAAAATGCCTTGGATTAACGAAGCCAATGGCTTTTGGTGGGCGATTGGTATCATGGCGGCCATTGCACTCGTAATGATTTTAATTTTTTGGCGCAGGCAGTGGTTAAGTAGTAAAACTTAGTTTTTAATCAGCTGCGCATACTTCGCCCGTATCTTCGCTGCCTTGGGCGCCGCTACTGCCAAGCAATATGGATTATCTGGGTTTTTAGCAAAATAATCTTGGTGATAATCTTCGGCGGGGTAAAAAGTTTCAGCGCCATTAATCTGCGTCACTATTGGCGCGCTGTAAATTTGCGCGGCGTTAAACTCGGCAATCATTTTTACTGTGGCATCATGTTGCGCCTGATGTTGGCAAAACACGGCTGAGCGATATTGCGTGCCAATATCATTGCCTTGGCGGTTAAGCGTGTTGGGGTCGTGCGACACCAAAAACACTTCAAGCAAGGTTTCAAAGCTCACCGCATTAGCATCAAAAGTGATTCTAATGCCCTCAGCATGGCCAGTGTCACCATTGCAGATTTCTTTGTAAGTCGGGTTTGTAGTATGTCCGCCAATATAGCCAGATTCCACTTTGCTCACGCCTTTGATTTGGCTAAAAACGGGCTCGGTACACCAAAAGCAGCCGCCGGCAAAAATTGCAATTTGTGGGTTGTTCATCATCGCACCTTTGAAGTGATTAAATAAAAAATTAACACACTTTGTCATCTAAAAATGAGACTAAAAGCGTATGATGGTTAGTCAGCATTTCACTCAAAACATTACATTAGTTTAAGCTTTTTTTCGCATGTCATTAAACGCGCTTTACGTTGATTTTAACTCTTACTTTGCCTCGGTAGAGCAGCAACTGGTGCCCGAATTGCGCGGCAAGCCTATTGGCGTGCTGGCAGTGATGGCTGAAACCACTTGCTGTATTGCCGCCAGTTACGAGGCCAAAGCCTTTGGTATTAAAACCGGCACTTTGGTAAAAGACGCCCGCCAACTTTGCCCAGATATTATTTTTGTTGAAGCTAGACCACCCATTTATGTGGCCATTCACCATCAATTGATTGAGATTGTAGAAAACTGCACGCATGTAGAAAAAGTGCTTTCAATAGATGAAATGGTTTGCAAGCTCACCGGCAGCCAGCAAGTGCCTGAAAATGCGCTTAAATTAGCCACCAAAATTAAGCGCGCGATTAGCAAAAAATTTGATTTTATTCGCTGCTCTATTGGTATTGCGCCCAATACTTTTTTAGCCAAAACGGCATCTAACATGCAAAAGCCTGATGGCTGCGTGCTGATTGAGCAACACGAGCTGCCGCAACGTTTATACGGCTTAAAACTGCGCGATTTAAACGGCATTGGCAAGCAAATGGAAGCGCGGCTCAACCGCTTTAAAATAACCACGGTAGAGCAACTCTATGCGGCGAATCGTAGCCAGTTGCAAGCGGCGTGGGGCAGTATTGAAGGCGAGCGTTATTACGATAAGTTGCGTGGTTTAGAGCCGTATTATGTGAAAAATGCGCGCAGTAGCTTGGGGCATTCGCATGTGATGCCGCCAGAGCAGCGCACAGAAGCAGGCGCAAAAGCGGTGATGCACAGATTGCTGCAAAAAGCTTGCATGCGTATGCGTAGCTATGAGTTGTTAGCCTCGCACATCAGCGTGAAAGTGAAGTTTCGAGATGCGCCAAGTTGGAAGATGGAAAGCGATATTTCCGCAACCGATAACACCTTAACTTTAATTCATGCGCTTGAAACTTTTTGGCGGCGCTATCCAACTAAAATTAAGCATGAGCCGTTTGCGGTGGGCGTGGCTTTTTCAGGATTAAAAACAGCCGATGAAGTGGCGCGTGATTTATTTCAAATTGAGCCACTTGAAAACGAGAAAAAACTCAACAAAGCGATAGACGCGCTCAATTTAAAATATGGCAAAAATACCATTTATTTTGCTGGCGCGCATGAGGCTTTAAAAGATGCGCCAATGCGTATCGCCTTTAATCATATTCCAGATTTGGTGGTGGAAGGCGATGAGTAATACGCGCGTAAAATAGTTGTAAAAAAGAGACTTTTTTTGGGGTTATTTTGCATGTCTTCCTTGCAGCACCTTTGTATGCCAGTATCCATGCGGCTTACAGAGGCATGGTTTTCTCTCGGGCGATTTTTAAGTGGCAAAAATGATTTATTTTGGGTGAATTTTTTTGGGTATGCAGAATGTCGTGTGGAAATTTAAATATATCAAATAGTATTTTGCAATGTAAAAAACGTAATGTAGTGTTGAAAGTGCTTTTTGATAAGCACATCCAAAAACCTATGTAAGTAGATTCATAGTTGAATTGTTGGTTTTTTTTGTTATCTACAGCTAAGAATAATTGAGTGGATGCATATGAGCATATTCAGATTGATTGCTGCTTACCTATTTCTTGTAATGCTTGTGGAAGTATTTTTTTATACGCTTGGATTTACATTGCAAAAGGAGATACGCGTTTATTTAAAAATTACTGGTACGGTGTTTTAAAAGAAAAGATATTATTAACTTAACTAGTTGGCAGTCTCTTCTTGTACATATGATATACATCACTCGAATGTCAACTGCATTTTTTTTGGGAATTGATGCATTGATCATGTTAATTTAATAAACCTATTAACCATAGAGACAAAGTAAATGAAAACGACGCACAACACATTTTTTAAGCAAATAACAAAGCTAGGGCTTATGTTAATAATGGGGCTTAGCATAGCTGCCTGTGGGGCTGTTAGTGAATACAAAAAAACACCTGTATCAAAGCGAGTTGATATTTCTCAACCTAATGTTAAAACAGAGTTACTGGTGCATATTAGTAAAGAAGATAACTACGCGTTTAGCTTACTTTTTAAATACAAAAACCAAGAAGAAAGTGAACTAGTCTTTGCTTTAACGCACGGAAAAGATGTTAATGGGCGGCGGACTAATGGTGAAAATACCCCAATCAGTATTGATGTATACACAATTAAAGATGGTCAGAATGTTTTGGTATCTATAGGCGGGGGGGATTCGTTTCCAGCCCAAGCATCTAGCCTAGGATTTTTCAAATTGATATACAACGACTACCTAATGCCTGGAGATTATCGGGTTGTCATAGATACTAAGGCGGGGAACCCAAAATTTAAAGACATAGAAGTCGAGTTGTATATTGGCTTAGCGCATAGACCCAAATAATAACTAAGGAGAAAATTCATGCCAACATTAACAATTAATATTGTTGGCCAAGGGACACAATTATCTAGTGGCGTGACAAAAGATTTATTATAAAGTTAAGTCGCTAATGGTTTACTAGGTGCAGTCTAGCCTAACAGAATGTTTTGGTTAATAATGAGTTAGAGGAAAACATGCTCTAGGTACTTTCAGCTTCGTTTAGGGGGATATGATGTAGTTAATAATCAGCAAGAGCCTACTATGAGACCTGTGAGAGCAAGGTCATTTTGACTCAACCCCAAACTTTGTAAATAAATTAATGGGTACTTTAATTCCACGCAAGATTCCGCATACCCATTTTTTTGTGGGTTAATGCGAGTTTAAGGGGTTTTATGCGGCAACATTTTTTAAAATTAGTGAGCATTTTGATGTTGAGTTTTTCGGCCTGTGCCAATGAAGCCAGCGTGAGCCCTGTGCCCAAAAATATTGCGCAAGCGATTCAATTGCCCAAGGGTTTTCACGCTGAAGTGTTTGCTGATTTAAGCCAATATAACCAGCTGAATGCCGACAGCCAACCGCGCATCATGGCGTTTGATGCGGCAGGTCATTTGTATGTGAGCCTGACCACGCAGGGCAAAGTGGTGAAGTTTGAAAAAAATCTACAAAATCCAACTCAAGCTGGGCAATTAAAGGTGGTGGCTGAAGGTTTAAGTGCGCCGCATGGGCTCACTTTTGTGGGTAATAAATTGGTTGTGGCGAATCAAGATAGCATTGTCGCGCTTGATAAAAATGGCGCGAAGCCGCCAATCGTGCTGGTGAAAGATTTGCCTACGGGCGGGCACACGTATAAAAGCGTGAAACTAGGGCCTGATGGCTATTTGTATGTGAATGTGGGCTCAACTTGTAATGTGTGCATTGAGCGCGACCCACTGCGCGCGACCATGCTTCGATATACCGTAGAGGGCAAGCCAGCAGGTGCGCTCGCTACGCTTGGACGGCATGCGTCCAGCCCAATTTACGCTACGGGCTTGCGTAATTCACAAGGGTTTACTTGGCACCCAGCCACGAAAGCGATGTTTGCTACCAATAACGGTGCAGATAATCGCACCCACGTAAAAAATGGTGCACCCGACGAAACTGTGCCCCCAGAGCACTTAAACCAGATTGTGGCGGGGCACAATTATGGTTGGCCGCATTGTTGGGGTAATGTCAATACTGATAGGGTTGAAGCGGAAAATCAACAAAGTAATCCCCATCGCTGGGGCAGGCTTTTTGAAGACCCTAACTTTAAGGGCGAAGTGGGCTTTTGTGAAAATGCCACACCGCCTGCATTTGTTTTTGAATCGCACTCAACCCCGATGGGAATCACATTTTTACATCAAAGTAAGTTTCCAAAAGCCTACCAACAAGATGCAATTGTGGCGCTGCATGGCTCGTGGAATCGCCAACATCCAAGCGGCTATAAGCTGGTGCGCGTTAAATTTGAAGGCGATAAACCTGTGGCTGTGGAGGATTTTGCCACAGGATGGCTAAAAGACAACGCTGCCTTTGGGCGCCCCGTGGATGTGCAAGTGGGGCAAGATGGCGCACTTTATGTGAGTGATGATCGGGCGGGGTTAATTTATCGCGTGACGTATCAATAAAATTTAACGAAAAATTCGCAATAAATACTCGTATTCAGCGTAAAATCGCGCCTATTCAATTCAGCAAACAATCAAATGCGTAAAAAATTAGTGGTGGCTAACTGGAAAATGCATGGTAATTTGGCCTCTAATCGACAGTTGCTACAAGCCTATATTGCGGCATTATCATCACTTAAGCAGGTGGATGTCGTGGTTTGCGTGCCTTACCCATATTTGGCTCAGGCGCAAAGTTTATTGCAAAACACAAATATTGCTTGGGGTGCGCAAAATTTAAGCAAAGATGATGTTGGCGCATTTACGGGTGAGGTGAGTGCTGCCATGCTGCGTGATTTTGGCGCAACTCACGTGATTATCGGCCACTCAGAGCGTGCAACAGCATATTGTGAATCAGATGAAAACATTGCCACAAAATTTATGCAAGCTAAAAAACACGGACTAACGCCGATTTTGTGCGTGGGTGAAACGTTAATTGAGCGTGAAGCTGGCGTGATGCAAATGGTGGTTGGGCAGCAGTTAGATACCATTATTAATACCTATGGCGCATCAGTTTTTGCCGATGCAGTGGTGTCTTACGAGCCAATTTGGGCGATTGGTACAGGTTTAGCAGCAACATCTGATCAAGCGCAAAGTATGCACGAATTTATACGCAGTAAAATTGCAACGCTTGATAATCAAGCTGCAAACAGCATGAAAATTCTTTATGGGGGAAGCGTAAACCCACAAAATGCGGTACAATTATCGGCTATGAAAGATGTGGACGGTGGCCTGATTGGTAAGTGCTCACTAAGTGCGCAAGAATTTGCGAAGATTTGCCAAGCTGCGAGTGAATGTTCAGCTTAAAAATAGTGGCAATAGAATAGAGATGATTAAGAGTTAGGTAGAAAATGGAAAAGTTTGTTTTAGTGATTCATGTATTAGCCGCCTTGAGCGTAATAGGTTTAGTGCTTGTGCAACATGGTAAAGGCGCTGATATGGGCGCTTCATTTGGCAGTGGTGCGTCTGGCAGTTTATTTGGGGTGACTGGCTCATCCAATTTTTTGAGCCGTGCTACAGCAACTTGCGTGGTAGTGTTTTTTATTACTAGCTTAACGCTTGCTTATATGGCGAGCCATAAGCAAGAAAATGGAAGTGTGGTTAAAGCATTTGCTAAAGAAAACGCTGAAAAAGTTGCACCAGTTGCAGTTTCAGGCACGGCGGCTGAAGTTGCGCCATTAACCACGGACGTGCCTGTAACGACAGAAATACCAAAATAATTTGCAAAATTGCAAGCCGTCGTGGTGGAATTGGTAGACACGCAGCCTTGAGGTGGCTGTGACGAAAGTCGTGAGAGTTCGAGTCTCTCCGTCGGCACCAAAAAATGAAGTTGAAATTGTGTAGTATTTAAAATCAGTTTGGGGCTAGCCTGTGCTAGAAAATTACTTTCCAATATTGTTGTTTATCTTAGTGGGCCTAGCGGTGGGGGTTGCACCTCTCGTTTTAGGTAAACTAGTCTCCCCCAATAAGCCCGACGAGGCTAAAAACTCACCCTATGAATGTGGTTTTGAAGCCTTTGAAGATGCGCGTATGAAGTTTGATGTGCGTTACTATCTTGTTGCTATTTTGTTTATCCTTTTCGATTTAGAAATTGCCTTTTTATTCCCATGGGCTGTGGTGCTGCAAGAAGTGGGTATGTTCGGCTTTGTTGCTATGATGGTGTTTTTAGGTGTGCTGGTCATTGGCTTCATCTATGAGTGGATGAAAGGCGCGCTAGAGTGGGACTAACAGCATTGGAATTAACTAGATGAGTATTGAAGGTATCCTAGAACAGGGGTTTGTTACCACCACGCTAGATACGGTGATCAATTACACCCGTACTGGCTCGATGTGGCCGATGACGTTTGGCCTAGCTTGTTGCGCGGTAGAAATGATGCATGCAGGCGCATCTCGCTACGATTTAGACCGTTTTGGTATTGTGTTTCGCCCAAGCCCGCGCCAGTCGGATGTGATGATTGTTGCGGGTACCTTAGTGAACAAAATGGCACCTGCTTTGCGCAAGGTGTATGACCAAATGGCTGAGCCACGCTGGGTGATTTCAATGGGCTCGTGTGCTAATGGCGGTGGTTATTATCATTACTCTTATGCAGTGGTGCGTGGCTGTGATCGTATTGTGCCAGTAGATGTGTATGTGCCAGGTTGCCCACCAACGGCGGAAGCATTGCTATACGGCATTATTCAGTTACAAAATAAAATTAAACGTACCAATACGATAGCGCGATAACAGACATGGCGACTAAATTAGAACTGTTAACGAGTCATTTACAGGCATCACTTGGTGATAAAATTACTAAGCAAATTGTGGCGCTAGGTGAATTGACTATCGAGTGCAAAGCGGCTGATTACTTGGTTGTGTGTCAGGTTTTGCGCGATGATGCAAATTTAAAGTTTGAGCAGTTGATTGATTTATGTGGTGTAGATTATCAAGAATATGCAGATGGTACTTACGATGGCTTGCGGTATGCTGTAGTTAGCCACTTTTTATCTGTAACACTAAATCAGCGTTTGCGCTTGCGCGTATTTGCCCAAGATGAAGAGTTTCCAGTATTGCCAACACTGGTTGATTTGTGGCCAGTGGCCAATTGGTTTGAGCGAGAGGCCTTTGATTTGTTCGGTATTATGTTTGAAAATCATCCAGACTTGCGTCGCTTACTGACAGATTATGGTTTTATTGGACATCCTTTCCGTAAAGACTTTCCGATGATTGGTAACGTCGAAATGCGTTATGACCCAGAGCAGCAGCGCGTGATTTATCAGCCAGTATCTATTGAATTGCGCAACAATGTGCCTCGTGTGGTTCGCAGTGAAGGCAAACACAATGGCTGAAATTAGAAATTACACCATGAACTTTGGCCCGCAACACCCTGCAGCGCATGGCGTGTTGCGCTTGGTGTTGGAACTGGATGGTGAGGTCATTCAGCGCGCTGACCCGCATATAGGCTTGTTGCACCGAGGTACTGAAAAACTCGCTGAAAACCGCACTTATTTACAAAGCGTTCCCTACATGGATAGGCTCGATTACGTGTCTATGATGGCGAATGAGCATGCCTATGTCATGGCCATTGAAAAAATGCTCGGTGTAGAAGTGCCAGTTCGCGCACAATATATCCGCGTGATGTTTGATGAGATTACCCGTGTGCTAAACCATTTGTTATGGTTGGGGGCGCATGCACTCGATGTGGGCGCGATGACGGTATTTTTATACGCATTCCGCGAGCGTGAAGATTTATTTGACGTGTATGAGGCTGTTTCTGGTGCCCGTATGCATGCTGCCTACTACCGTCCTGGCGGGGTATATCGGGATTTGCCAAATCAAATGCCGCAGTATCAAGTTTCACCATTACGCAACGCTAAAACAGTTGCGGAGCAAAATAAAAATCGCCAAGGTTCGGTGTTGGATTTTATCGAAGATTTTACTGACCGCTTTCCAACCTATATCGATGAGTATGAAACGCTATTAACAGATAACCGTATTTGGAAGCAGCGTACTGTGGGTATCGGTGTGGTGTCCCCAGAGCGCGCATTGGCGCTTGGGATGACTGGACCTATGTTACGTGGCTCAGGTATCGCTTGGGATTTGCGCAAAAAACAACCTTATGAAGTTTATGCAAATCTGGATTTTGATATTCCTGTAGGCGTTAATGGTGATTGCTACGACCGATATTTGGTTCGTATGGAAGAGTTTAGGCAATCGAATCGAATCATTAAACAGTGTGTAGATTGGTTGCGTAAAAATCCGGGCCCCGTGATTACAGCGGATAATAAAATTGCCCCACCTAACCGTGAGGATATGAAAACCAATATGGAAGACTTAATTCACCACTTTAAGCTGTTTACAGAAGGCTTTCATGTGCCAGCTGGTGAAGCGTACGCAGCGGTAGAGCATCCTAAAGGTGAGTTTGGAATTTATATGGTGTCTGACGGAGCGAATAAACCTTATCGTTTGAAAATACGAGCGCCCGGTTTTCCGCATTTAGCCGCGTTAGATGAAATGACTAAAGGGCACATGATTGCAGACTTAGTGGCTATTATTGGAACACAAGATATTGTATTTGGCGAAATTGATAGATAGACAAGATTAAAAATGTTAAGCCCAAACGCTATAGAGAAAATTGAGTACGAACTCACCAAATATCCCGCTAATCAGCGGCAAGCAGCAGTGATGTCTGCCTTGCGTATTGTGCAAACTGAGCGTGGCTGGTTGTCTCAAGAGAGCATTTCAGAGGTGGCGCAATATTTGGGAATGCCAGAAATTGCAGCATTAGAAGTGGCTACATTTTACAATATGTATGATTTGCAGCCCGTTGGTGAACATAAAATTACCATTTGCACTAACATTTCATGCATGTTGCGCGGCTCAGATGAAATTGTAAGTCATTTAAAAGCTAAACTCGGTATCGGATTTAATGAAATAACGCCAGATGGAAAATTTTGCCTCAAAGAGGGCGAGTGTATGGGTTGTTGCGGCGGCGCGCCGTTAATGCATGTTAATAATACCCAAATGCATGAATTTTTAACTACAGCAAAAGTGGACGAGATATTGAAAAGTTTGAATAAAGAGGCGTCAAAGTAATGAGTGCGCCAAACTTTCACAATATTGAAAAACAAACGCTCATGGCTTTGCGTACCATTACGGCAAAAAATCCATCCAGTATTGAAACCTATATCAAGTTAGGTGGATATGAGCAATTAAAACGCATCGTCACGCAAAAAGTTAAAGCGACTGATATCATTGCTGAAGTAAAAGCATCAGGTTTGCGTGGACGTGGTGGTGCTGGATTCCCTACAGGGTTAAAGTGGAGTTTCATGCCGCGTTATTACGATGGTACCAAATATTTAGTATGTAATACCGATGAGGGCGAGCCAGGTACATTTAAAGACCGTGACATTATTCGTTATAACCCACACCAACTAATCGAAGGTATGGCGATAGCTGCTTATACATTGGGTGCGCGAGTTGGTTACAACTACATTCATGGCGAAATTTGGCACGAATATGAGATTTTTGAAGCGGCTTTGGCTGAGGCTCGCGCAGCTGGTTTTTTAGGTGAAAACTTATTTGGCACGGCTTTTGATTTTGATTTATATGCGGTACATGGCTACGGGGCATATATTTGCGGAGAAGAAACCGCTTTGATTGAGTCAATCGAAGGAAAAAAAGGTCAACCCCGCTTTAAGCCGCCATTCCCAGCGAGTTACGGGGTGTTTGGCAAGCCTACTAACGTGAATAATACAGAAAGTTACACTAGTATTCCTTGGATTTTGCAGCACGGAGGCAAAGCGTTTGCTGATTTGGGGGTGCCAAATTCTGGGGGAACAAAATTATTTTCAGTGTCTGGTCATGTGGTAAACCCAGGTAATTTTGAGGTAAGAATGGGCACGCCATTCACTGAGTTACTTGAGATGGCAGGCGGTGTTTGGAAAGGACGTAAGCTTAAAGCGGTTATTCCAGGAGGTCCTTCTACGGCGGTTATGCCAGCTGGGACAATTTTAACAGCCAATATGGATTATGACAGCTTAAGCAAGGCGCGTTCGAGTTTAGGTGCAGGCTCGATGATAGTTATGGATGAAACAACTTGTATGGTGAAAACTTTACACCGTTTAAGTTACTTTTTTTATGAAGAAAGTTGCGGGCAATGCACACCTTGTCGCGAGGGTACAGGTTGGGTTTATCGCGTATTAGATCGTATTGTGAATGGTCAAGGCAAGATGGAAGATTTGGACTTGCTTACATCAATCAGTAACAATATTGCAGGGCGAACTATTTGTGCTTTAGGTGAGGCCGCGGCCACGCCAGTGTTGAGCTTTATCAAGCATTTTAGACCAGAGTTTGAATATTATATTCAGCATGGCAAATCAATGGTGGATGGCAAGTAAATGTTAAACATTGAGATAGATGGCAAAGCATTAGAAGTAGAGCACGGTAGCACCATCATTGATGCTGCGGATAAAGTGGGTATTGCTATTCCTCGCTTTTGTTACCACAAAAAGCTGTCAGTAGCTGCAAATTGCCGTATGTGCTTGGTGCAAGTGGAAAATTTTAATAAACCATTGCCTGCATGTGCTACGCCTGTTGCCGAGGGGATGAAAATTTCCACGCGCTCAAAATCCACCATTGAGGCACAACAAAGTGTGATGGAGTTTTTGCTAATCAATCACCCGCTTGATTGCCCGATATGCGATCAAGGTGGTGAATGTGAGTTGCAAGATGTTGCAGTAGCTTATGGTGCGAGTGGATCACGCTATACAGAAGAAAAACGTGTGGTAGTAAATAAAAATATTGGGCCACTTATTAGCACGGATATGACACGATGCATTCAATGCACACGTTGTGTTCGCTTTTTGCAAGAAGTTGGGGGTATCCAAGAGTTGGGGATGGTCGGACGAGGTGAACATTCAGAAATAACTGCCTATGTTGATAAAAGCGTTAACTCTGAGTTAAGCGGAAATATTGTTGACCTATGCCCAGTGGGCGCGCTAACCAGTAAGCCTTTTAGATATTCTGCGCGAAGTTGGGAACTCACTCGCCGCCCTAGTATTGCGCCTCATGACGGCTTGGGCTCTCACATTGAAGTGCATGTTAAAGATAACAAAGTCATGCGTGTTTTGCCGCGTGAAAAAGAAAGTATTAATGAATGTTGGTTGTCAGACAGAGATCGTTACTCTTATGAAGGGCTAAATAGTCCTGAACGCTTAAAAGTGCCAATGATTAAGCATAAAGGAACTTGGGTTGAGACAGACTGGAAAACAGCTTTGGAGTTTGCAGCTGGTCAATTGAAAGACATAACCAATCAACATGGCGCGGATGCGCTGGGTGTGCTTGTTTCGCCAAATAGCACGATGGAAGAGGGCTATTTAATCAAAGAATTGGCGCATGGTCTTGGTTGTGGCAATGTGGACTATCGTTTGCGCCAAACTGATTTTAGGTTGGATGGCAAGCGAGTAGGTACTCCTTGGATGGGTGTTAACATCGACGAAATTGAGAATTTAGATCGCATCTTGCTGATAGGATCTAATTTACGCAACGAACATCCTTTGTTAGCACAACGCTTTCGAAAAGCTGTAGCAAACGGTGCTGAACTTTCGGTTGTAAGCCCACTTGATAACAATCCACTTATGCAAATTGCGCATAAAGTGATCGTGCGTCCAAATGATATGGTCAATGTGCTTGGGCAAATTTTAAAAGCCATGTCTGGCCTGCAACGATTATCACTATGCCTCCCGCCGAAGTTAACAAAACTTTTAGAGGAAATTAAAGTTCGCCCAAATACACAAGCGATGGCAGAAAGTTTAGCTGGGCAAGGCAAAGACTACGACCTCATTGCACCGCGAGTTGGGATTTTCTTAGGGAATATGGCGTTAAGTGACCCACGATTTACAGAAATGTACAGCATGGCGGAAGCAATTGGCGGCATATCTGGTGCGAAAGGCGGCATTCTGCCTGCGGCTGCGAATAGTACAGGAATGCACTTGATGGGGGTAATGCCATCGAGTTTTGGTATGCATGCGCGCGCAATGCTAGAGGTGCCTCGCAAAGCCTATTTATTGTTAAATATCGAACCAGAGCTAGATTGCCAGCACGCGGCTTTAGCTAAATCTGCAATGGAAAAAGCAGAGTGCGTGGTTGCACTAACTGCATTTAAGTCACAAGCTTTAGAAAATGCTGATATTTTGCTTCCTATTGCCCCTTTTACAGAAACGTCAGGCACCTATATGAGCATGGAAGGGCGCGTACAAAGTTTTGCTGCCGCTGTTAGGCCGCTAGGGGAATGTCGCCCTGCCTGGAAAGTGTTGCGCGTATTAGCGAATACACTCGGTTTAAAAGGCTTTGATTTTGAAACCAGTGAGCAAGTGAAAGATAAAATTTTTGGTGGTGAAAAGCCTTCAACGGTCGCGTGGCAAAACTTGAATAACAATCTCAAAGAGCTGGTTGAAATTGAGATTAATATTAAACATCATGGGTTACAACGAATCGGTGAAGTGCCACAGTATGAATCTGACCCGATTGTTCGTCGTTCACAGCCTTTGCAAAAAACCAAATACAATACGCAGCCTATGGCGCGTATGCGTGCAGAACAGATTTCAGCATTAGGCTTAAATGATGGTGATGTAGTGCTTGTTAAACAGGATAAGGGCAGCGCAGTGTTACAAGTGCGATTAGACAATCATGTAGCAATGGGTTGTGTGCGTGTTACAGCCTCTCACGAAGGATCAGTTAGTTTAGGTGATCTTATGGGAGACATCACTGTTGAGAAATATACAGAAAAAAACACGCGAGATGAGAAAGCGGTGTCACCATGATGGCATGGCTTTCAACTTTATTTGGAAGTTATTGGCCAGCGATAGAAGTCACCGCTTGGACTTTGATTAAAATTGTTGCCATCGTAGCGCCGCTGATGGGTGCTGTGGCGTATTTAACGCTGGCAGAGCGCAAAGTAATTGGTTATATGCAGGTGCGTATCGGGCCAAATCGTGTGGGTTATTTTGGTTTGTTGCAACCGATAGCCGATGGATTAAAGTTACTCTTTAAAGAAATTATTACGCCAACAGCTTCTAATAAAGGGCTATTCTTACTTGGTCCAATATTAGCGATTGCACCCGCGCTTGCTGCTTGGGCTGTGGTGCCATTTGATGCCACCTTGGTATTATCGAATGTTGATGCAGGTTTGTTGTATATTCTAGCAATGACTTCTGTAGCTGTTTATGGCGTTATTATTGCTGGTTGGGCATCTAACTCAAAATATGCATTTTTAGGATCGTTACGTTCAGCCGCACAAATTGTGTCTTATGAAATTGCCATGGGGTTTGCCTTAGTAGGGGTGTTAATGTGTGCCAATTCGCTTAATTTAGGCAAGATTGTAATGGGACAGCAAGGCGGTTTTTGGCATTGGTATTTCTTGCCATTATTCCCTTTATTTATTGTTTACTTTATCAGTGCAGTCGCTGAAACGAACCGCGCACCATTCGACGTGGCAGAAGGTGAGTCTGAAATTGTCGCAGGCTTCCATGTGGAATACTCTGGCATGGCGTTCGCAATATTTTTCTTGGCTGAATACGCTAATATTTGGTTGGTATGTGCGCTTGCTACCACGATGTTTTTAGGTGGCTGGTTATCACCAGTTCCATTTATACCAGATAGTATTTTATGGTTTTTAGCAAAAATGTGTTTCTTAGTGTTCTTCTTTTTATGGTTTAGGGCAACTTTCCCACGTTATCGCTATGACCAAATTATGAGATTAGGCTGGAAGGTGTTTATTCCAATTACGATTGTTTGGATAGTGTTTATTGGCGGTATGATGCAAACTCCATGGGCTCATTTGTTCCACTAAGCGGCTTGCAAGAAAAACTATGTTTAGCAAAATAAAAAATACATTATCAAGTTTGATGCTCTGGGAACTGCTCAAAGGTATGGCGCTGACTGGGCGTTACTTTTTTGCGCCTAAAATCACTGTGCAATACCCAGAAGAAAGTACGCCACAATCAAATCGATTTCGTGGTTTGCATGCTTTGCGTCGCTATGCTAACGGTGAAGAACGTTGTATTGCATGTAAACTTTGTGAAGCGGTCTGCCCTGCAATGGCAATCACTATTGAATCAGAACAGCGTGAAGATAATACGCGCCGAACGACACGTTATGATATTGACTTAACTAAATGCATTTTTTGCGGTATGTGTGAAGAATCCTGCCCAGTAGATTCGATTGTAGAAACTCGAATTTTTGATTACCACGGTGAACAAAAGGGCGACTTAATTTACACGAAAGATATGTTGCTTGCCGTTGGTGATAAGCATGAAAAACAAATTGCGGCTGACCGAGCCATTGATAAAGTGTTTAGGTAAGGGTATGACACGATGACATTATTTGGATTACCTTTTACGAACATAGTGTTTTACGCGCTGTCTGCCATTTTGCTGTTTGCAGCAGTACGCGTGATTACGACCCGCAACCCAGTATATGCAGCACTTAATTTAGTGTTAGCATTTTTTACTGCTGCAGGTATTTGGTTGTTGTTAGAAGCTGAGTTTTTAGCGATTGCCTTGGTTTTAGTGTATGTAGGTGCAGTGATGGTGTTGTTTTTATTCGTGGTGATGATGCTGGATATAAACCTAGATAAATTACGCGAAGGTTTTTGGAATGCCTTACCAGTGGCCTTACCAATAGGTGGTTTGATGGCTGTAGAGATGGCGATGATTGTTGGTGTCAGAAACTTTGGAGCAGATAGGGTGGCAGCGCCAGCCAGTAAAACGGCTGAATACAGTAATACCGCAGAGTTAGGGCGAGTGCTCTATACAGATTACTTGCTTGCTTTCGAGTTGGCCTCAGTTGTTTTGTTGGTAGCGATTGTAGCTGCCATTGCATTAACTTTAAGAGAGCGCCGCGAAAGTAAGTCCGTAAATCCTGCTGAACAAGTACTGGTGAAAAAAGAAGACAGATTGCGCGTGTTGAAAATGGATGCTGTTGTAGAGCATGTTGAAATGCAGGCGGAATCAATCAATAGTGAGGCTAAACTATGATGCATTTAAATGTTGGCTTATCACATTACCTTATTTTAGGTTCGCTATTATTTGCTATCAGCGTGATTGGTATTTTTTTAAATCGTAAAAACGTCATCATTTTATTGATGGCTATTGAGTTAATGTTGCTAGCGGTTAATCTGAATTTTATTGCCTTTGCACATTACTTAAATGATGTAGCTGGGCAAGTATTTGTGTTTTTTATATTAACAGTCGCGGCGGCTGAGTCTGCTATCGGCTTGGCAATATTAGTGGTGCTTTTTAGAAATTTACGCACAATTAATGTGGACGATTTAGATTCATTAAAAGGCTGATGCGCATGACAATGCCTCAAATTTACTTAGCTATTCCGCTACTGCCTTTATTAGCAGCAATTATTATTGGTCTATTTGGTAAGAAGTTGCCAAGATTTTTTGCCCATACGATTACAATATTAGGTGTTGGCGCATCCTTTGTATTGTCAGTGCAAGTGCTGCAACATGCTATGGTAAACCCACCGTACAATGAAACCGTGTTTTCATGGCTCAAAAGCGGTAACTATGCATTTGAAGTTGGTTTTTTAATAGACCGATTAAGCGCAATGATGATGGTTGTTGTGACTTTCGTTTCACTTATGGTGCATATTTATACCATCGGATACATGGCGGAAGATAAGGGCTATGCAAGATTTTTTAGTTACATCTCGCTGTTTACCTTTGCAATGTTGATGTTGGTGATGTCCAACAATTTCATGCAATTATTTTTTGGATGGGAAGCAGTAGGTTTGGTTTCTTATCTACTTATTGGTTTTTGGTACACTCGTCCAACAGCCATCTATGCAAACTTAAAAGCTTTTTTAGTCAATCGTGTTGGTGACTTTGGTTTCTTGCTAGGCATTGGTCTAGTGTTGTTTCACTTTGGTAGTTTGGATTATGCCGCGGTTTTTTCTGTGGCGCCTCAGATGGCTGATGCCAAAATTAGTTTAATTGGCAATGCGCAGTGGTCATTGATGACGGTCACTTGTATATTGCTATTTATTGGCGCGATGGGTAAGTCTGCGCAGGTGCCACTACACGTTTGGTTGCCAGATTCGATGGAGGGTCCTACTCCAATTTCAGCGCTGATTCACGCTGCAACGATGGTAACAGCGGGTATTTTCATGGTTGCTCGGATGTCGCCATTATTTGAATTGTCTTCTACTGCACTATCTTTTGTGATGATTATAGGTGCAATCACTGCGCTCTTTATGGGCTTTCTTGGGATTATTCAAAACGATATCAAGCGGGTAGTTGCATATTCCACCTTGTCTCAGCTAGGTTACATGACGGTAGCGCTAGGCGCGTCAGCTTATTCAGTGGCAATTTTCCACTTGATGACACACGCGTTTTTTAAGGCATTATTATTTTTAGGTGCAGGTGCAGTGATTATGGGTATGCACCATGATCAAGACATTCGCAACATGGGGAACTTAAAAAAATACATGCCTGTGACTTGGATTACATCACTTATTGGTTCGCTAGCTTTAATCGGCACACCGTTTCTATCTGGCTTTTACTCAAAAGACAGTATCATTGAAGCAGCAAAAGCTTCTACCATTACTGGTAGTACATTCGCCTACCTTGCGGTCTTAATAGGCGTATTTGTAACTGCATTTTATAGTTTCCGCATGTACTTTTTAGTGTTCCATGGAGAAGAAAAATGGCGTAAACCTAAACATGATGCGCATCACGACGATCATCATGATGAAGATCATCATCATGGTTTAGGGCCAAAAGATAGTCCACACGAGCCAAGTTGGGTAGTTAAATTGCCATTAATTTTATTGGCTATTCCTTCGCTAGCTATTGGTTATTTTGCAATTGAGCCGATGTTATTTGGAGACTTTTTCAAAGGTGTAATTACAGTCAATGCTGAAGCACATCCAGCTATGCATACGTTAGCACATCATTGGCACACAATTTATCATTCCGCAGTAGGAATGGCGTTACATAGTTTGATGACATTACCCCTGTTGTTAGCTGTATCTGGGGTTGTTACTGCTTATTATTTTTATATGAAGCGTCCAGATATTCCAGCAGCTATTCAAGCTAAATATAAGATGATTAACCGTGTGTTAGAAAATAAATATGGTTTTGATAGCTTTAACGAACGTTTTTTTGCTGCGGGCTCTCGCTTTATTGGCAATAAGTTATGGCAAATTGGAGATGTAAAATTGATTGATGGCGTAATGGTAAATGGAACTGCCAACTTGATTGGTAAGCTTTCAACCATCATAAGAAAATTACAAACGGGCTTAATCTATCATTATGCGTTTGCCATGATTATTGGCGTATTTTTAATGCTAACTTTTTTTACTAAAGTACACTAAATGCAAGCTTTTATTAATCAACATCTTTTAAGTTTTGCAATATGGATGCCAATTTTAGCAGGCATTGTTGTATTAGCTATTTCGAGTGAAAAAACTCCAAATGTAACGCGTTGGTTAGCTTTACTGGCCGGGATTGCTAGCTTTTTGGTAACAATTCCCCTATATACACACTTTAACTTCGCGGATGGAGGTTTTCAGTTTCAAGAAAGCTTTCAGTGGATTCCCGCCTTTAATATCAACTATCATTTAGGTGTCGATGGTATTGCTATTCCACTGATATTATTGACGAGTTTTACTACCGTAATTGTCATTATTTCTGCTTGGGAAGTGATAGAAAAACGCGTGGCACAGTACATGGCTGCCTTTCTTATCATGAGTGGTTTGATGATAGGTGTATTTAGTGCCATCGATGCGATTTTGTATTATGTGTTTTGGGAGGCGATGCTAATTCCCATGTTTTTGGTAATTGGTATTTGGGGTGGGCCAAATCGGGTATATGCCACGATTAAATTTTTCTTATACACCTTGCTAGGCTCGCTGCTAATGCTGGTCGCGTTTATCTTTTTATTTTATCAAACAGGTTCGTTTGCAATTACTGATTACTATGCACTTCAAATGCCTATGCGCGTGCAAGTGCTGATTTTCTTAGCATTTTTTGCAGCTTTTGCTGTAAAAATTCCCATGTGGCCTGTACATACTTGGTTACCAGATGCGCACGTGGAAGCCCCAACAGGTGGTTCCGTTGTGCTGGCTGCAATTGCGTTGAAATTAGGCGGTTATAGCTTTTTACGCTTTGCCATGCCAATTGCACCAGATGCATCACACTATTTAAGTAAATACATGATTGCTTTATCACTCATTGCCATTGTATATATTGCATTGGTTGCCTTAGTGCAAAAAGACATGAAAAAGCTCATTGCATACTCATCAATTTCGCACATGGGATTTGTTACGCTAGGATTTTTTATCTTTAATAACATCGCACTTGAAGGTGCCGTGGTGCAGATGATTTCGCATGGCTTTATTTCGGCGGCCATGTTCTTATGTGTTGGCGTTCTTTACGACCGCGTGCACAGTCGTCAAATAGATTCTTATGGTGGGGTTGCTAATACCATGCCGATGTTTGCTGCGTTTTTTGTATTATTTGCGATGGCCAACAGTGGTTTACCTGGTACATCAGGTTTTGTGGGTGAATTTATGGTGATTTTGGGGGCTATTCATGCAAATTTCTGGTATGCCTTCCTTGCATCATTTACGCTAATATTTGGCGCGGCTTATACCTTATGGATGGTTAAACGTGTCATTTATGGTGAGATTGCCAATGACAAAGTCGCCGCTTTAAAAGATTTGAATAAACGCGAATTTTTGATTTTGGCAATTCTAGCGGTTCTGGTCTTAGCAATGGGGATTTACCCAGAACCGTTGACTGATATGACTAATGCAACCGTGACGCAACTCCTTTCACATTTAGGGCAAAGCAAGATTCCTGCTGCATTGCCAACAGGTCTTTAAGTTATGGAAAATATTAAATACGACCTCTTAAGTGTATTGCCAGAAATGATTATATTAGGCATGGCGATGGTCATTTTGCTGGCTGATTTATTTTTAAAAAAACGTGATCGCCTCGCTATATATTTACTCTCACAGGTCACATTAATACTTGCAGCCTATGCAACCTTCACCTCACATGTGCCAAGCGTCGGCTACGCCTTTACTGGGATGTTTGTTGACGACCCCCTTGCAGACGTAATCAAGCTGATGATTTATTTGGGTACCTCACTGATCTTTGTTTATAGCCGACAATACATCACGTTGCGCAATATGTATTCTGGTGAGTTTTATGCACTGGTGCTATTTGCAGTAGTAGGCATGATGATGATGGTGTCTGGGCAAAGCATGCTTACGCTCTACATTGGTCTGGAGCTGCTTTCATTAAGCCTCTATGCCTTAGTGGCGCTTGACCGTGAAAACGCCCGTGCTACAGAGGCGGCAATGAAATATTTTGTTCTTGGTGCATTGGCATCTGGCATGTTGCTCTATGGCATGAGCATGATTTATGGTATGACGGGTAGCTTAAATATTGCTGACATCAATAATGCAATGATGCATGCACCTTTACCGAATAAAGATTTGCACGCAGTATTGATATTGGGTTTGGTGTTTATCGTCGCTGGCTTAGCATTTAAATTAGGTGCTGTGCCGTTTCATATGTGGGTGCCAGATGTTTATCAGGGTTCACCTACGGCAATGACTATGTTAATTGGCTCCGTGCCTAAGCTGGCAGCTTTTGCCTTTGTGATTCGTCTGCTAGCTCAAGGTTTGCAAGTCATGCATGTGGATTGGCAGCAAATGCTAATGATCATGGCAGTGCTGTCTATCGTAATCGGCAACATTACCGCTATTGCTCAGACTAACTTAAAACGTATGTTGGCCTATTCCACCATTTCGCATATTGGATTTATGCTGTATGGCTTAATGAGTGCAAGCCAAAATGGTTACACTTCTTCATTGTTTTATATTGCAAGCTACGTGCTTATGACGCTTGCTGGCTTTGGCATGATTTTACTGTTATCACGCAAAGGTTTTGAGGCCGATCAACTTGAGGATTTAAAAGGCTTAAATCAGCGTAGCCCATGGCATGCATTTTTGATGTTAATTGTGATGTTTAGCATGGCGGGAGTGCCTCCAACTTTAGGATTTTATGCCAAATTCGCAGTGTTGCAGGCAGCCTTTGCAGCAGGCTATTTATGGCTAGTGGTATTTGCTGTGTTAATTGCTGTTATAGGAGCGTTCTACTATTTACGCGTGGTAAAGTTGATGTATTTTGACGAACCAAAAGATCATTCGCCCATTAGCGCCCCATTTGATATGCGTATTGTGTTAGGTGTAAATGCATTCGGTTTATTAGTTATAGGCTTGATGCCGCAAAAAATGATGGAATTTTGTTATTACGCAATTGCGGCGAGTATAAATTAACCAATAATAAAACGTGGAGAGGCTAACATGCGCTTAGAAAATGAACGCGAAAGTAGCAATGTTGAAGATAGACGCGGAGCACGCATGCCAGGCGGGCGAGCTGGCGGCATTGGACTTGGTACTATTGCATTAGCCTTGGTAGCGATGTATTTTGGCGTTGATCCATCAGTGGTGCTTAATATGGGGCAGGGCATGCAGCAACCTGTTGAAGTAGAAGCCCAACCAATTCCCGCCGATGACCCAATGGCTAAATTTGTGGCTAAGGTGCTGGGCAGTACAGAAGACACGTGGGGTAAAATTTTTAAAAATGCAGGGCATCAATACCCAGCGCCAAAACTTGTACTTTTCAGTGGCGCCACGCCTACAGCATGCGGCACAGGCCAAGCAGCCATGGGGCCATTTTACTGCCCGGGCGACCAAAAAGTGTATATTGATTTAGGCTTTTACAATGAAATGAAAAACCGTTTTAATGCGCCGGGTGATTTTGCACAAGCATATGTCATTGCGCATGAAGTCGGGCATCATATACAAAACTTAATGGGTACTTCCGATAAAGTGCAGCAAGCGCGCCAAAGCGCTGGCAGTGAAGCACAAGCAAATCAATATTCAGTACGCTTGGAGTTGCAAGCAGATTGCTATGCAGGCGTTTGGGCGCACCATGCAGATGGTGCCAACCGTATTTTAGAGCAGGGCGATGTGGAAGAAGCCATGAAAGCCGCTGCAGCCATTGGTGACGATGCATTGCAAAAACAAGCGCAAGGGTATGCCGTGCCAGATAGCTTTACGCACGGTACTTCTCAGCAACGCATGCGTTGGTTTAACCAAGGCTTATCCGTGGGCGACATCAATAAATGCGACACTTTTAGCGTGGCCAATATTTAGCCAACTTGTTTTACTAACAATAAAAGGCACGAAAATTAGCCATGTTAATTTCGTGCCTTTTGTGTTTTTAATGAATTAGATATTTGTATAACCAATACCTTATGACCGACCTTACCGAACATCTCATCAGCACGCAAACCATTGCCAGCGGCGGCATGCTCACTGTCAAGCGCGACCAAGTGCGATTGCCAAATGGCTTAACAGGGCAGCGTGAATACGTCATACACCCAGGTGCAGTGGTGGTGGTGCCGATGTTGCCCAACGGCAATGTGCTGTTAGAAAAGCAGTTTCGTTACCCGTTGCACCAAGTATTTATTGAGTTGCCAGCAGGCAAGATTGATGCAGGCGAGCCAACTTTGACTACAGGTCAGCGCGAGTTGCTAGAAGAAACAGGCTATACCGCGCGTGAATGGGTTAAATTAGGTCATCAGCATCCCTGTATTGGTTACTCCAACGAAGTTATCCATATTTATTTAGCACTAGGGCTAACCGCAGGCGAACACAGACGTGATGAAGATGAAGCTTTAGAAGTTTTTGATGTGCCTTTTGAGGAGTGTATTGCCATGATTTTAAGGGGCGAAATTACTGATGGCAAAACCATTGTGGCTCTTTACTTGGCTGAAAAATATCTACAAAAATAAGCGGATATGATGCAGTTCGAGATAATAAAAAACAAGTTAAAACAAAGCGTCGTACTAATTTTAGCGTTTTTTTCGCTACCCACACTGGCCGATGAAGTTGACCCGTTTGCTGCATGGTTGCAAGCATTAAAAGAAGAAGCCATTGCCACAGGCGTTTCTAGCCAAACGATTCAAAAAACTTTTAAACAAGCGCAATATTTGCCGCGCATCATCGCGCTTGATCGTGCCCAACCTGAATTTATCACGCCATTTTTAAGCTATTTAGAAAAGCGCGTTGATGCCGATAAAATATCGCAAGGCAGACAAATGTTGCTAACGCATGAAGATATGCTGGCAAAAATTGAAACGCAATATGGCGTGCCTAAGGAAACTTTAATCGCGTTTTGGGGTATGGAAACCAATTACGGCAGCAACAAAGGCAATTTTGGTTTGCCATCTAGCCTAATGACATTGGCTTATGATGGCCGTCGTAGCACATTTTTTCGCGAGCAACTGATTAACACTATGCGCATTGTTGATGCGGGGCATAACAATGTAGCTGGCATGCGCGGCTCTTGGGCGGGCGCGATGGGGCACATGCAATTTATGCCTTCCACCTTGCTTAAATACGGTGTGGATGCAGATGCTGACGGGCGCATCAATATTTGGTCTTCTCTGAATGATGCGTTTGCTTCCGCCGCCAATTATCTTGCGCAAGTCGGCTGGCGAAAAGACGAAGCGACGGCGATGGAAGTCAAATTACCCGCTAATTTTGATTACCAATTAGCGCAATTAAATAGCCGCAAAACCAGCCAAGAATGGCAAAGTTTAGGCGTAACAGCGATTGATAACACCCCTTTGCCCGCGCATGAAAATGCCGCTATTTTGTTACCGCAAGGTTATCGCGGCCCCGCCATGATGGTGTTTAGCAATTTTGATGCCGTGATGGATTGGAATAAATCGGTGAATTACGCGCTATCAGTGAGCTATTTAGCGCAGCAGTTGCGCGAAGATAAACCCATTATCGGTGGCGCAGAGGCTGAAAAATCAGCGCTGACGTATAATCAAATTTTAGCCCTGCAAAAAAATCTCAATGCTTTGGGTTTTGATTGTGGCGAGTCTGATGGCTTTCCGGGGCTAAAAACGCAAGCGGCCATTCGTCAATATCAAGCCACGCAACAACTGCCACAAGACGGCTACGCCAGTCCAAGTTTGTATCAACTTTTGCTGGTAAATAAGCCATAAGCAGTCACTCAAAAAATAGCTTAAAATCCCCCGAGAAAAAATAAATGCCCTGTAAGCCAGTATCCATGCGGCTTGCAGAGGGGGTAAAATGATTTGTTGTGAATTTTGGCTTTTAAAAGTGATTTTTTAGGAGTTAAAAAACGCTATTGCCGCGCGTTTTAAACCAACCGGTCAAACTCATGCGCGGGCGCTTGGCGGGCAGCACCTCATGATAAAAACGGGACGATAAAAACAACACCAGCGTGCCGCCTTCAGGGCGCACATCTAGCGTTTTTGTGGTGTCATTCTCATCTAAATAAATGCGTAATTCGCCGCCATCGCTGGCTTGCCAAGCATTATTTAAATACAAAATACAGCTCACTTGCCGCACATCGCCCTGCTTGGCTTGCTGTGTATTTGCATGGTCGCCGCTAAACTGGTCTAAATGCTTTTTGTAAAACGCCCCAGCGGGGTACACTGCAAAATGGCTCTCCAGCGCGTGCAAGCCTAAAAATAAACTGCGGTTGATCGCAAGTTGCAAATTATCTGTTAAAGCTAAATAAGCACGCTCGGTAGGATGGGTGCTGTTTTCATCTAACCAAAATGTGGCATCGCCGCGCAAGTTGGCATTTAAGCGATTTTTGCCCGTGTTGGCTGGCTGCAACAGCCCAAGCTGTTGTAACTCAGTTGCGCGATTTGCCAATTGCTGCACTTGCTCAGCGGTTATAAACTGCGGCACAACCGCATAGCCTTGCGTAGCTAATGCTTCAATAAGCGGTTCATAACAACCAAGTTCATCAGATTGTTTATTCATAGCCCGCATTATACGTGCTTAATGTGGCTAAACAAATTTCAACGTCTAGCCTGTTAAATTGCATCGAATATTGACCCACCTAGCATAGAAATATGCATCTAAATT
>ERZ795056.493-NODE-493-length-49805-cov-5.617749_pt1 | contig 49805 bp, 40 predicted proteins | sample MGYA00375140_ERZ795056 | MGnify/ENA primary metagenome ERZ795056 (study PRJEB30185, sample SAMN05720227) | activated sludge metagenome | isolation source: Anaerobic digester | place: USA | collected 2015-03-09 ...
CCCCGAGCGTATCGCCCTGCTCTATTGCTTTGGATATGCCTTCGGCTGTGCCATCACCGATCGATTGCACCTTGCCTTTAACGGATATACCGGCCTTTCCCAGCAGTAGCTTAGCCACGGCGCCTCCGGCAACCCGTGCGGCCGTTTCACGTCCCGATGCACGTCCCCCTCCTGTTGCCATCCTGCCGTACTTCATAAAATAGCTGTAATCGGCGTGCGAGGGGCGAAAAACATCTTTAATCTCCTGGTAATCTGATGTTATAACATCTTCATTACGTATGATGAAGGCGATGGGAGTTCCCAATGAAATACCGTTCCCGATGCCGGAAAGGAATTCTACGGCATCGGCCTCCTTTCTGCCGGTAGCCCCTTCGTAGAACGGTTTCCGCCGGTCCAGCTCCTGTTGGATAAATTCGGGGTCAATAGGCAATCCGGCCGGGCAGCCATCGATCACGCCACCGGTAGCCGGGCCGTGCGATTCGCCGAATGTAGTCAGTTTGAACGATATACCGATGGAATTACCGGACATGCAAGATCACTCCTGCATCGATTTCAGCTTTGCTTCGAGAGAGGCCAGCTCCGCTTTCGCATCCTGGATCTTCTTCTCGAACTCGGCCCGAAGCAGGTCGGCTTTTTTGGAATGGGCCAGGAAACCGATATTGTTTTCCCACAGCATGATCTCCTCTCTCAACTTGCTCACTTTGGTGCTCAGGGCACTCCATTCGCTGCTGCCGCCGCCGGTACTGCCGCCCCGTCTCTGGTAACGGTCGCCGTCGTAAGAATCCTGCCTGGAACGGTATTCCCGGTATTCCGACTGGGGCCTGCCTTCGTAGGAGCTTAACTTGAGATTGTCGAAATGCTTGTTGATAGCCTGGCGAAAAGCATCGTGTACCTTGTTCTTCTCCTTGATCGGCACATGACCGATCTCCATGAACTCCCGCTGAAATCCTTTCAGGGCTTCCAGGTTGGCCGATTTGTCCTTCCCGGCTTCCCACTCTTCCACTTGCTTGATCAAGGCCAGCTTTTTGTCAAGGTTATCTTTTTCCGATTCGACAACTGTGGAGAAATGTTTGGATTTATTATTGAAGAATTCGTCGCAGGCGGCACGGAACCGTTTCCATATCTTGTCGGAATGTTTCCTGGGCACCGGGCCGATATTCTTCCACTCTTTCTGCAAATTGATCAGGTCCTGGGTAGTCTTGCGCCAATCGGTGCTGTCTTTCAGCGCTTCGGCCTGTTTGACGATGTCGAGCTTCAGGTTGAAATTATTGAGCTGCTCCTGTTTGATCCGGGAGAAGTACTCCTTTTTATTGGCGAAGAAAGCGTTGAGGTAAGCTTTGAATTTCTCCCATACCTCGTCGTTCTCTTTTTTGGGAGCAGGGCCAATGGTCTTCCACTGGCGGAAGAGTTCGTTCACTTCGCGGGTTTTCTCCTGCCAGCCTTTCAGTTCATCGACCTCAATTGAAGCCAGTTGTTCTGCCTTTTCCACCAGGGCATTCTTGGCCGCCAGGTTCTCATCCTGGTCTTTGGCCAGGATGTTGTAATGTTCTCTGCGCCGTTCGTTGATCTTGTCGGTAGCTGTCTTGAACCGCTCCCAGATCTCGTCGCGCTTGTCCTGCGGCACCGGTCCGATCTCTTTCCACTCTTCGTGATACTTCTGCAGTTGCTGGAACGATTTAATGATGGATGGCTCGATGAGAAGCTCTTCCGCTTTTTCACACAGTTCGATCTTATGTTCCAGGTTCTTCCTCAGGTCGAGATCGCGAAGCTCTTTGCTGATCTTTACTTTGTCGAAAAACTTCTCGACCAGGAAGTGATAATTCTGCCAGAGGTTATTGATTTCGGTGGAAGGCACCAGGCCGATCTCTTTCCATTTCGTCTGGAGTTCCTTGAACTGGTCGTAGGTCTTTTTGAGTGTTTCCTCCGAATTTATCAGCTCCTTCAACTCCTCCAGGATGGCTTTTTTTGCATCCAGGTTGCGTAGTTTAACGACTTCCTGGTGCTCATTGAATTTTATTTTATTCTTCTTGTATGTCTCAAAAACGGCATTGAACTTTTCAACCAGCGGATCGGGTTCCGGGGTGAAATTCTCCCGGGTCCCTCCTGCAGTCAGATGGTTGTCGAGCAACTGCTGGCGAAATTCCTTCGACAGGCGGAGGAACGCCACTTTGATCATGGCCACGCGGGTCTTGATCCTGACAATATTTTCTTCTTTGACGGTCTCTTCAAGGATCTCCACCAGTTTTTCCCGGTCGTAGGTATCGTATCTCTCTACGATCTCCTCATGCTCTTCCAGGATATCTTCTTCTTCCTCTTCTGTCTCCTGTTCACCGGAATGATCCATTTCGGCAATCTCCTGCAACAGAGCTGCATCGGCTGTTACTTCAGGGTGCAGTTCGGTTGCAGTCTGCTCTTCTGCAGCAACAGGTTCGGGCTCCGCATCTTCTGCAACAGGCTTTTCTTCCGGAACATCTTCAGCAGCAACCTCTTCTACCGGGACATCTTCGACTGCGGGTTCTGGATCAGAAGCATTCTCCGTCGGAACTTCTTCAACCGGAATTTCTTCAACCGGAGCAATTACTTCGGGAATTACCTCCGCTGGCGAGATTTCAACCGGAACATCGTCTGTCAAAGCCTCCGCCAGCGGTGAGTCATCGGGCACAATGTCCTGAACCGGGATTTCTTCCGTTGGGATTGTTTCTGTGATGATTTCCTGAATTTCAGCCTGTTCGGTAAGAATTTCTTCGGCTGGGATTTCCGTGGTTTCCGCTTCCGGAGTTGCGGAGGGTTCGGAAGTGATTTCTGTGTTTTCGGGGAGTTCCTGCTGAATGTTATCAGCGGTCAGATCTTTTTCCGTCATGGCAAAATTACTGTTTGTGTTCTCACCTCTCTGGTTTTCAGGCTAAAGAGTGAGATAAGGTTTCTGTGTTGTGTTAATTATAAATAGATGTTATCCTTTACGGATGATATAGCTCAAAATTTTAAGGTCTGCAAAAATAGCATTTATTTAAAATGAATGAAATAAGATGAAAAATTAGCGGATTGTTCCGGTCATTATTTCAGATTATTTTGCCAAGCGCCTGATCCAGGTCGGCCAGCAGGTCATCCACTTTTTCGATACCTACCGAGAGCCGCACCAGTCCGTCGGTAATCCCGGCGTGGTGCCTGTTTTCGGCGCTGACTTTGGAATGGGTCATGGAGGCCGGGTGCTGGATAAGGGTTTCAATTCCACCGAGCGATACGGCCAGCAGCATCACCTTTACATTGTCCATCAGCACTTTGCCTGCAGTGAGGCCGCCTTTCAGCTCGAAGCTGATCATAGCGCCGGGGCCTTTCATTTGCCTTTTTCCAAGTTCATACTGCGGATGCGACTTCAGTCCCGGATATTTTACCCAGGCCACTTTCGGGTGTTTTTCAAGATATCCGGCGATGACCATGGCATTTTCCTGCGCCCGGTCGATACGGATCGCCAGCGTTTTGAGCCCGCGCCGGGTCATAAAAGCCTGGTGGGGGTCCATATTGCAGCCCAGGTTGGTCATAATACCCCGGAGTTTCTTATAATCTTCCTCTTTTTTGGCAACGATCATTCCGGCCACGATATCGGCATGCCCGTTGATGAATTTGGTCATTGAATGGAGGACGATGTCGGCACCCAGATCCAGCGGGTTCTGGAGATACGGGCTGCAGAAAGTATTGTCGACCACCAGCGGTACATTGTGGCTGTGGGCCAGTTCGGCCAGCGCCGGCAGGTCGCTGATCCCCATGGTCGGATTAGCGGGAGTCTCGGTGAAAAGCAATTTTGTGTTGGGACGGAAAGCGGTTTTCACTTTTTCTATATCGGTGGTGTCGACCATTGTATATTCCACGCCGAACCGGGTATAGATCGTTTCGAGAACCACGCGCGACGGGCCATAGACGGCTTCGTGGCAGATCACATGGCTCCCCTGCCCGAGATAAGCCATGTAAACGGTATTGACGGCACCCATGCCGGAAGATGTGGCAATGCCACCGAAACCGTTCTCCAGCGCGGCCAGTGTTTTTTCAAGTTCTTTGATCGTCGGGTTGCCCAGGCGGGTGTAGATATAGCCGTCGCTTTCGCCCGAAAAGCATTGGGCGCCGTGGTCGGCATTGCGGAATTTGAATGTGGAGGCCTGGTAGATGGGCGTTACAGCGCTGCCCAGTTCGTCTTCAAATCCTCCTTCGTGAATCAGTTTCGATTCAAAATCAAGTTTAGCGGAGCTCATTTCGTTTGGTTAAAAAGGCCAGAAATTATTGTCGTACCAGATCTGTTCCTTCAGGTCTTCATTGATTTTATGCAGCCAGTGGTGGTGCCCTTTTTCCCAGTCGGCCAGCATCTGGTAGGTTTCGCGTTCGTTCTCGTCGGTGGCCGATTGAGCGCGTTCGGAATATATCTGAACGGCCCTTGTCTCGAAGTCCATTGCCGCGGAGATCGCTGCGGCCTCGAAACCGGCTGCATTCACCTGGCTTTTGATCTCTTCCGAGAGGATTGCCATGACAGTGGCTTCGTCGGTATCTTCATGCGGCTGTGCCTTCATGAAGGACTTATTTTGCTCATAATAAGCAAATTGCTTTGAAAGGAACTCGATATGTTCGTCTTCCTCGGCGGCCATCATTTCGAATATTTTCCGGGCCGCTTCGCTCTGCGTCTGCCGGGCTGCGGTGGTATAAAATGCTTTTCCCCTGCGTTCCAGCAGGATTGCTTCTTTCAGGATATCAACGGCTGATTTTGCCATATTTCATTGGTTTTATAATTGCCAGGCAAATATAAACAAATCCGCGAAGATTCGTCGATTTCAAAGGAGTAAAATGGCATGAGACTCCATCTCGTTGATGTGAGACTCCATCTCGTTGTTTCGAGACTCCATCTGGCCAGTTGAGATGGAGTCTCGTTGAAACCCGGAACCGATAATTCCCTCGCCAGCCGGGGGGGAGGGAACTGAGAGCAAAATAAAATGTCGCAATTTGTAAACCTGAAACACCGGTTTGCAGTTTAATTATGTCTATAAACCCATGAGGTCCTTATCTTTACAAAAACTTAGATTAAATGAAAGATCTCCCTCACTATTTTGCCATAGTGTTAATTCTCTTCATGGGTCTGACCGGCTGCGTCAACGTTGAAAACAAAAAACCAGGCGTTAACGATGAAATTGCCACAATCACCCAAACTATCCATAACAGCATCGGCTGGGCCAAAGACAAGGACCTTGATATGTTATACGCTGTCATCGCCAATGATTCGGCCTTCCTTGAAGTCCATCCGAACGGCAGAGTAGTGAAAGGAATCGGTCAATTCAGGACGGCGGAGGAATTCTGGATGAGCCCCGATTTCAAAGCCATCCGTTATGAGATCCGTGATTTGACTGTTTCCATGTCAGAATCTGGCACGGTAGCCTGGTGGTTTTGTGTGCTTGACGACATCACCGAGTACAAAGGCCGGCCGGCATGCTGGGAAAACACCCGCTGGACGGGCGTGGCAGAGAAAAGAGATGGCAACTGGGTGATCGTACAGCAACATTTTTCGTTTGCAGAAGGGAAATAAATCGGGAAATGGTTTTGAAGGCGTAAAGGGGCCGGTGGAGATTGTATAGTTTTGTACCTTTATTCCGGCAAAATTTTCAGTATTGCAAACCATTACCGATATAATTTATAAGCTCTACCGCCAGTGGGCCGGAAAAGATCCGGAATCCATCAAAGATCTGCCGCCGGCCGGATCGAAACGAAAATATTTCCGGGTCATTTCAGGCGATACGACAGCCATCGGCGCCTGGAACCCGGTGATTGAGGAAAACGAAGCCTTCTTCCACTTTTCAGAGCATTTCCGTCGCAACGGACTGCATGTCCCTGAAATCTATGCCATCGATCCCGGGCGGGAAATCTACCTGCTGGAAGACCTGGGCGATATTTCCCTGTTTTCGGTTGTCGATAAATCGACAAATCAAGAGATTACAGCAGGGATTAAGAATCTTTACCGCAAATCGCTCAGCGAACTGGTCCGGTTCCAGGTGACCGGACATCAAGGGCTCGATTATTCGCTGTGCTATCCCCGCCAGGCATTCGATAAACGCGCTATATTATTCGACCTCAACTATTTCAAGTATTATTTTCTGAGACTCCATCTCGATTTTCATGAAGACCGGCTGGAAGACGACTTTATTACCCTCACCGATTATTTATTGAAAACCGATGGCAACTTCTTTATGTACCGCGATTTCCAGGCACGCAATATCCTGATTAAGAATAACCAACCCTATTTTATTGATTATCAGGGAGGAAGAAAAGGCCCATTGCTTTACGACGTGGCCTCGCTCCTCTTCCAGGTGAAAGCCGATCTGACTTTTTCACTGAGAAAAGAATTGCTTGAATTTTATCTGGAAGAATTATCTGAAATGATGGTGATTGATAAAACCAGTCTCAGAAAAAAATATGAGGGATTTGTGCTGATAAGGCTCTTACAGGTGCTGGGCGCTTATGGTTTCCGCGGACTGATCGAAAAAAAACCCCATTTCATTGCCAGTATTCCTTATGCACTTAAAAATTTGCAGTGGTGGATTGACCAGGATTCATTTGAATTAGCTATTCCGGAATTACGCCGGGCACTGGCCGGTCTGGCAGCATTAACACAATACCGGCTTCCCGAAATTTCGGGTTCCGGTAAACAGTCTTTGATGGTGGAAATCAAAAGTTTCTCGTACAAAAACGGCTACCCTGTCGATCTTTCAAAGAACGGCGGTGGTTTTGTGTTCGATTGCCGCGCCTTGCCCAACCCGGGCAGGGAGGAAAGATACAGGGAGTTTACGGGGAAAGATCGGGAGATCATTGATTACCTGAAGGATGAACCGGCCGTAATCGCTTTCCTGGATGAAGCGGAGAAACTGGTCGGACAATCGGTCGAAAACTATATCGAACGGGGATTTCAGAACCTTTCGGTAAGTTTTGGCTGCACCGGCGGGCAGCACCGGTCGGTCTACTGTGCGGAGACCTTGGCCGGAAGATTGCGCCGGCGATTCCCTGCGGTCGGTTTCCCTGTCACACATACTAATTTAAGTGATTGATTTTATGTCGAAAAAGATCTGCAAGGAAGACGACCGGAAAGTGATCGCGAAAAAGGTGAAGAAAGCCGAATTCGAATGCAAGACCTGCGGGGCCGGGGCAAATAAAGAGAAATACCTCTGCAAACCCAAAAGAATTTCCGGCCGATGAAAGCGCTCATTTTAGCCGCCGGGCTGGGCACCCGGCTCTATCCGCTAACGGCCGATACCCCCAAAGCGCTGGTGCAGGTGAACGGGATGACAATGCTGGAACGGGCCATCCGGAAGCTGGCCTCTGCAGGTTTCAATGAGATTGTCGTCAATGTGCACCATCATGCCGAAAAGATCAAAGATTTCCTCCGGGACCTTGATCTGCCGGGCATTACAACAGCCATCTCCGATGAATCGGAACTGCTGCTTGATACCGGCGGCGCCATTCTGAAAGCGCGCCCTTTTCTCGACGACCGGGATCCTTTCCTGGTGCATAATGTTGATGTGATCAGCAATATTGATCTTCAGGCCTTGTTAATTGACCATCTCGAATGCGGCAATATGGCTACCCTTTCGGTGATCGACCGGCCGACAAAGCGTTACTTCCTGTTCGACAGCGAAATGGGATTGCGGGGATGGACCGATACTTCGACCGGCGAGATCCGGTGGACTGGCCGGCCGGCAGTCAACGTTTCACGGCTGGCGTTTAGCGGCATCCATATTATCAGCCCGGCTTTTTTCAAAGTGTTGCGCCAATCCGGGAGATTCAGCATCATCCAAACTTATCTCGATATGGCTGTGCAGCACCCGATTCGCGGACATACACAGGAAGGTGCGGTCTGGTTCGACCTGGGCAAGCCGGAACAACTTACCATGGCTTCAGAGTACATTAAAAATCATCCCGAACTGAATATATATCCATGACCCCTTTTCTTCAACGGTTGGCCCGGGAGATCGTCCGGATGCCGGTAGATGATCCCGGTAAGGTGTGCGTTGTTTTGCCCAACCGCCGTGCCGGACTCTACCTGAAAAAATACCTGGCCAAAGAGTTGCAGAAAGCCGCCTGGGCCCCGGCTACTTATTCCATTGAAGATTTTATCACCACGATATCGGGTTTCGGAATGGCCGACCCGGCCGGTTTGCTATTCGAATTCTACAAGGTGTACACCGATAACGTGAGGGAGAAAGCACAGGATTTTGAACACTTTACCGATTGGGCGGAGGTACTCCTGCAGGATTTTGACGAAATCGACCGTTATATGGCCGACCCGGAGAAAGTGTTCCATTACCTGGATGCAGCCCGGGCTTTGTCGGTCTGGAACCTCAATGCCGCTCCGCTGACACAGCAGGAACAGGACTATGTCGAATTCTACCGGTCGCTGAACGACCTGTACCGTGAACTGCGCTCTCGTCTGACAGCCCAAAAACAGGTTTACCAGGGTCTGGCATACCGGTTAACAGCCGAAAATATTGAAGAGATCCGGAAAACCCTTCCCTGGAATAAAATCATTTTCGCCGGGCTGAATGCCCTGTCGGTGGCTGAGGTGCAAATCATCGACAGCCTGGTAAGTGGATCTCATGCCGAACTTTTCTGGGACGCCGATGCCTATTACACGGATAACCCGTTAATGGAAGCAGGTGTTTTCCTCCGCCAACATTTTCAGAAATGGCCGCGAGAAAAACAATCCTGGATCGGTACGGATTTCCGTGACGGGGCCAAAAAAATCAAGGTAACGGGCATTCCGGGTATAGCAGGACAGGCACGGCTGGCCGGGGATATTATCATGAAGATGAAAATGGATGCGGAAGCTCCAGACCATACAGCTATCGTACTGGCAGATGAAAAACTGCTACTGCCCGTTCTTTATACCCTTCCGGAAGATATCGGACCGGTGAACGTGACCATGGGCTACCCTTTTCGTCTTACCCAGCTCTATCATCTGATCAGCCTGTTCTTCCGGATGCAGGAGACGGCCATACAGTTGTCGGAACGGAGGAGATCAACCGATAAAGCATTCTACGTCAAAGATATACTAAAGCTTCTGGCCCATCCGTACCTGCAAATGTTCGCTCCCGAATCCGGCAGCGATGCCCCGGATTTCCGGCAAATAGCTGATATACTCAAAAACAGGAACCGTATTTTCCTCCGTCCGGGTGAGCTGTTGAAATTTTCAGCAAGCTCCGGCGACGAATTCCGGAATCTGAACGAACTTTTGTTTCAATTCTGGGAATCCCCATCCTCTGGGCTCCGCTGCTTGATGGCACTGACCGGCCTGATCCGCGACAAGGTAATCGCTATGGACTCCCAGCCTTACATTGACCGCGACCTCGATATTGAATACCTCTATCATTTTTCCGGAATCCTGAACCGGAGTATCGCCATGGCCGAACAGTATCCTTTTATCAAATCGGTCAGCAGCCTGAAAAAGATCCTTTTCCGCTTGCTCGACAACAGCCGGCTTCCCTTTACCGGCGAACCGCTGAGAGGGCTACAGGTGATGGGGGTTCTGGAAACCAGGGCCATTGACTTTGAAAACATCGTGGTGCTGTCTGTTAATGAAGGAATATTGCCGTCGGGCCGGGTCCCCAATTCATTTATCCCGTTCGATATCAAAACTGAATTCGGGCTTCCGACATTCAGGCAAAAAGATGCGGTATTCGCCTATCATTTTTACCGGATGCTGCAACGGGCCGAAAACATCCATCTTATTTATGACACCGAAGGCGACCAGATGAAAGGGGGCGAACGCAGCCGTTTCATCATGCAGCTTGGTTTTGAACTGAAAAAATACAACCCCGGGATCTCATTCGACGAATCCCTGGAAAAACCATCGTCGGAGTTATCCGGAAATGTGAAAGAAATAATCATCCCAAAATCGGAAACCATCCTGGAGCGGTTAAGCGCCAAAACGCTTTCCGGGTTCTCGCCAACTGCGTTCAGCCTATACATCACCTGCCCGCTTAAATTCTATTTCCAGGAAGTGCTGGGCCTTGCGGAAACGGAATCGGTTGAAGAGACCATCGAATCGAAAACCATGGGAACGGTCATCCACCAGGTATTATTTCAGATATTCGAACCATTTACAGGCAAAGCAGTTGATGCTCAGAGCCTGACTGCCGGCCTGGGCGCTATTGAAACCCTCACCCATGAGGCGTTCCGGAAGCATTATCCGGAAGGGGATACGGAGCTTGGGAAGAACCACCTGATCCTGCGTGTGGTTTTGTTGTTCCTCCGGAATTTCATTAAAAGCGAAATTGAACAATTAGCCGCCACGGATGAAAAAAAGTCGCGGCTGGAGATACTTTCACTTGAAAAAAAACTGGAATACATTCTGACGTGCCATCCGGAAGGTAAGACATACAATGTGAAAATCAAAGGCCATGTCGACAGGATCGACAGAATAAACGGGATGACACGGATCATAGATTACAAAACCGGCTCGGTACAGGCCCGGGAGCTCAGTCTCAAAGACTGGGATCAGCTCTCGACCGATCCGAAAACGGGAAAAGCGCTCCAGTTGCTGATTTATGGATGGCTTTACCTGAAAAACAAAACATCGGATTCCACTGATCTGAGGGTTGGAAATATTTCGCTGCGCCGGATCAGCGCCGGGTTTATACCGGTTAAGGTTCCCAATGAGCAGGGATTCCAGGATGATACATCAGATCAGATTGAAAAACAACTAATTAAGTTGCTGGAGGAGATACTTGATCCGGGGGTACCGTTCCGTCAGACGGCCGATGCTGCCAATTGCAAATATTGTCCTTTTACATCGATCTGCACCCGGTAGGCTATTCCTTTTCCCCGAACACGTATGCTTCATAAACAAACAATTCGGCTGTTTTCCAACCGTCCCACCCGATCCGGGCTTTATCGCGGGCGCAATGGCCAAGGAATTCCTCGAGGGTCCATCCCGTCTCCGTAGCCACCTGGGGCAGGAAGGTGCCGGAATAGAACCCCTTTTTCATATAGATGCCATGTTTTCCCAGTACTATTTCATCAACCGAGCTGATCTTCCGCATGGGCGAAAGGACGGATATCTCAATATCGATATCATCGAATTCATCGGTTTCAACGGGTTCGAAACGCGAATCCTGTGTAGAAGATGCAACGGCCATTTGCTGCACCACGTCGTACAACGGGCTGGTCGCTTCAAACCGGCCAATGCAACCCCGCAACTGACCTTCTTTTTTCAAAGTAACAAACGCGCCTGAAAGTTCCCGGAGCCTGGCCGGCAAGTCTTTTTCATCGAGCGGAGGCACCTTGCCTTTCGACACATATTGCTCCATCGTTTGCCGTGCAATCTGAAGCAGCAACTTCCTTTCTTCCTCGTTCAGGCTGAAGGAGTCGTTCTGCTTTGACAGAGAGCTTTGTTCAACGGCAATAGCAAAATAACCCACTACCCTGTCTTTATCGCCATACAGCGGCGAATCGCCGGAGTTCATATACTTTATTTCTCTGTAAATCAGGTCACTCCTTTCTTCTGTCATGTAAAGCAATGTCACCACGGAAGTCCAGCCGCAGAGACTTGTAGCCAGGTCATCAATCCCTTTCCGGTCGTTTTCTTCAAGTAATTTAAGCAGGTGTTCCGGTGAATTTTTAATAATGGCACCGGCAGTGGCTTTATCGACCAGGCAGGCGTCGTCATATTCCGGATAGTGTGAAAAATCGGTACTGATGATGAAGAGGTTCCGGTCATTCAGGTAAGGTTTCAATGCCTGCGCTATTTTGTTTGCCGATGCAGCCGATTGTGTCCCCAGCACGATGGGGATGATCCGGAACTCGGTCTTCATCCGGTACTGGAGAAAAGGGAGCTGGACCTCCAGGCTGTGCTCATAGAGGTGGGCATCGGGAACATCCGTAAAAACCGGATTTTCTTTCACCAGTGATGAAGCCAGTTCGCGGTTGACCTTTACGGCACCCAAAGGTGTGATATAGTCTCCTCGGGTATAAACCGAAGCGCCGTCGAAGCTCATCCGGTGGCTGGATGCCAGGATGAAGATGTTCTCGTAATTTTTATCCGGGTCGATCTGGTTAAAGGCGGAAGCAGCCACCTCGCCCGAAAAAACATATCCGGCATGAGGCGAAATGATAGCCACCGTATTTTTGGTTTCGCACGGCTGCGCAGCGGCAAACAAAGCGGAGAGCCCGGCGCGCAACCGGACAGGGTCGGAAGGATAGAACTGCCCGGCCACAGCCGGTTTCCGGTCAACCGTTACGGACTTGCTGCCCCCATCCTGGGCATGGCTGCCGGAACCAAAGAATAAAGGCAATAGGATCATACCGGTCAATCTTAGTCTACACTTCATTGGAAATATCTATATTACATCTCCCTGATCTTAATATTCCTGAACCAGACGTCGTCTCCATGATCCTGTAACACAATATAACCTTCTTCGGCCGTATTCAGGAACCATTCATAATCCTTGAATTTGCTGTTCAATACCATATTTTTCCAGTCCTCGGTCCAGAGGTGATACTCCAGAACCGCTTTGCCGTTGACATAATGGACAACGGTCCCTTTATAGACCATGATCCTGACCTGGTTCCACTGTCCTGCAGGCTTCACGGCTTTAAAATCACCGGGGATCAGGTCGTACAGAGAGCCGGCAGCCCGGTTTCCATCGACTCCGAGCTTTGCATCCGGGTGCTTTTCATTGTCGAGGATCTGCATCTCCGGGGCGCTTTTCCAGACCGGTTCTCCGGGAATCTCCTGGGCCAGGTAGAAGATGCCGCTGTTGCCACCTTCCGACACTTTCCATTCGAGCGACAGTTCGAAGTTGCGGAATTTTTTATCAAACAGCAGGTCGCCGCCTCCGCCCGCTTCTCCCCTGCTGGAGCCGATCACATGCAGCGTTCCTTCTTCGACAGCCCATCCTTTTTCAGGGAAAGCCGTTTTGTTGTATCCACGCCATCCGTTAGCCGATTTCCCGTCGAACAGAAGCGCCCAGCCCTCTTTTTTTTCTTTTTTAGTCAGCATATTTTCCTTTCCCTGGCTCATCGCGCCAGAGGTAATCATCGATAAGATTATAATCATCATTGTTGTTTTCATATTCTATTATTATTTTATTCACCACAGATTTACACTGATTCATTCACAGACTTCACAGACTATCTAAAGCTAAAAATCACCAAATCACCAAATCACCAAATCATCAAATCGCCAAATCACCAAATCACCAAATCATCAAATCATCAAATCGCCAAATCGTCAAATCGCCAAATCTCACAGCTTCCACCCTTCCCTGTACGTATGCCGGATATATTCCTCTGCTGCCGGTTTGGCTTTGAGCGTGGCATACTGGGTGTCGAAATGCGGATGCCCGTTAATGACAGTGAATTTATCGGTGGTTACCACCCTGATTTCATCATCATCGGAAATATTCGGGATCATCATTTTTTCGGCATCCCACTGCAGTTTACGTTTCAGGTCCTGCAGGCGGACAGCCAGGTTACCCATCACCACCACTTCGTTCATCGGTCCTGCGTAATCAAAGTTGGAGCTGCATTCGGTCCGGCTGTCGGGGCTCTCTTTGCAGGCCCTGATCCAGTCGAGTTCATGCCCGCCATCCATCGCTTTTTCGATCCTTCGCAGGTATGGCACGGGGCGGACATAGTCTTTATCGAGCTGTTCCGGCAGTAACCTCGGATTGCGGCCGTAAGAATCGCAGAGCAGTTTTCCTTTGGTCCCGATAAAGAGGCAACCGCCGCTCCAGTCGCCGAAAGGCTCGCCGTCTTTGAGCTCAGCCGGCCTTGGCGGGAGGAGGCCCCCGTCGTACCAGGTCACATGGACCGGCACCAGTTTCAGGTTTTTATATTCTCCCCGGTCGGGGAATTCGTAATGTACGACCGAGGCTTTGGGTGCGCTTTCGGTATTGACCTGCGTGGAGCTTCCGTAGAGGTATTGCGGATTACCGAGCCGCAGCGCTTTGAAGACCGGGTCGAAGATATGGCAGCCCATATCGCCCAGTGCGCCGGTGCCGAAATCCCACCAGGCACGCCAGTTCCAGGGATGGTACGCTGAGTGGTAAGGACGCAGCGGGGCCGGACCGAGGAAAAGATCCCAGTCGAGTGTGGGCGGAATGGCTTCTGTTTCCAGAGGACGTTCGAGGCCCTGCGGCCAGATCGGGCGGTTGGTCCAGGCATGGGCCTCACGGATTTCGCCAATGGCGCCATCCCACAGCCATTCGCAAAGCTGGCGGATGCCTTCATCGGAATTCCCCTGGTTGCCCATCTGGGTGGCCACCCGGTATTCCCGGGCCAGTTGTGTCAGAAGACGTGATTCAGATACGCTGTGTGTCAGCGGTTTCTGCAAGTAGACGTGCATTCCGCGGCGCATGGCTTCTGCTGCAATGATGGCATGCGTATGGTCGGGCGTGGCTATGACAACGGCGTCGATCCCCCCTTTCATTTCATCGAACATCTTGCGGTAATCCTTAAAAATCCTGGCGTTCGGATATTTCTCAAAGGTCGCTTTGGCGTAAGACCAGTCGACGTCGCATAATGCCACGATATTTTCGCCGCTGCAGTTGGCAATGTTGGTGCCACCCACGCCCCCGACACCGATACCGGCGACATTGAGTTTGTCGGACGGCGCCCGGCGGACTCCGCCTATCCCGAAACCCGGCAAAATGGTGAATCCTGCCAGGGCAGTGGCCGTCGTCCCGATGAATTGTCTGCGTGATAGTTCTTTATTCATAGGTATTAAATTGTTGGTTATTGATCTTTTTCTTTGGTTTAGTTTGTTTGTTTTATAGAGTGGTCATAAAGTGGTCATAAGGTTGTATTGTATGTGAGATTTTCGGTCAGGTAAAGGTAAATATTTTTAAGGTAAAATGTTGCTGGTCGTCATTTTTCAGGATATACATCTGAATATTCCCCTAATTTTATCTCATTAAAAAAATCATTATGAAAACTAATAAAATCGGCTTATTGAAAAAGATCTGGCTAAAGGCCATTGTCCTTTTCGTAATCATCATCCTGATCCAGATCCCGGCTTATACTCAGCAAAGAGGGGTCAAGTGGGCCAGGGAAGGAAGTTCGTACTTTAAGGTTGAAAAAAATGAAATAATCCGGTACACACTGCCGGAAAATACACCGGAAGTCATCATCACTAAAAAACAACTTACCCCTGAAGGCAGCAGCAGTGCGTTGAAGTTCAATTATTTCTCCTTTTCCGATGATGAACAGAAACTGCTTATCTTCACTAACACGAAAAGGGTCTGGCGGCTTAACACCAAAGGGGATTACTGGGTGCTCGACCGGACTGCCGGTACTTTTACCCAGCTTGGCAAATCGTTGCCGGCCTCCTCACTCATGTTTGCCAAGTTTTCCCCCGACGGAAAATCGGTAGCCTACGTGAGCGGAAACAACCTCTATGCGGAAGACCTGGCAACCCATCTCATCAAGCCCCTCACGACCGACGGAACGGTTACCCTGATCAACGGCACGTTCGACTGGGTGTATGAAGAGGAATTTTTCTGCCGCGACGGTTTCAGATGGAGTCCCGACAGCAAATCCATCGCCTACTGGCAACTCGATGCCGGCAATATCAGGAAATTTTACATGATCAACAACACCGATTCCATTTATTCACAGGTTATTCCGATCGAATATCCAAAGGTCGGAGAGGATCCCTCATCCTGCAAAATCGGGGTTGTCAGTTTAGAAAATGGTTTAACGACCTGGATGGATATTCCGGGCGATCCGGTCCAGCATTATATCGTCAGGCTGGAATTCATCCCGGGAACGGAAAAATTGTTGCTACAGCAACTGAACCGGAAACAGAACCACAGCAAGTTATTCATGGCGGATGCCAAAACCGGCAACACACAATTATTGAATGAAGAGACCGATGAAGCCTGGGTCGAACTTTTTCAACCCGGAAATCCTTATACTGTCGATTATACCAATTCATTCAATTTCGTGGATAAAGACAGGAGCATTATCTGGTCGTCGGAAAAGGACGGCTGGAGGCATCTCTATGAAGTTTACCTCGATGGATCGCCGGAAAAGCTGATAACCAGGGGAAAATACGATGTCATCGACCTTAAATTCATTGATCCGGCAACGCATGACATTTATTTTATGGCTTCGCCGGATAATGCCACACAGAAATACCTCTACCGCGTAGATGCTGATGATCCCGGAAAACCCGAACGGCTGAGCCCGGAAATACTTAAAGGGACGCATGATTATTCGTTCTCGGGTGATGGAAAATACGCTTTTCATTCATTTTCAAATTATTACACCCAACCGTCAAAAGAACTGATCGCTTTACCCGACCATAAACCGTTGTTCGAAAATGAAAGTGTTGTTCTGAACCTTGACTCGCTGAAAGAAACACCCAAGGTTGAATTCTTTACGATCCGGACAAAAGAAAAGGTTGAACTTGATGGTTGGATGGCCAAACCCACGGATTTTGATCCGAAAAAGAGATATCCCGTTGTTTTTTTCGTTTACACGGAGCCTGCATCGACAACGGTAACCGATACTTACGGCATCAGTGAGAACGGGTTGTACGGAGGCGACATGGCTGAAGACGGCTACATCTATATTTCACTGGATAACCGGGGTACGCCGGCGCCTAAAGGCAGAGAATGGCGGAAATCGATTTACCGGCAGATCGGGCAGCTCAACATCCGCGACCAGGCAATGGCGGCGGAAGAGATCCTGAAATGGGACTTCATCGATCCGGAAAGAGTGGCCGTGTGGGGATGGAGCGGCGGCGGCTCGGCTACCCTGAACCTGATGTTCCAGTATCCTCAGATCTATAAGACGGGGATAGCGATTGCATCCGTTTCCAGCCTGCTGACGTACGACAACATTTACCAGGAACGCTACATGGGCCTGCCGCAGGAAAACCCGGAAGATTTTGAGAACGGATCGCCGTTAAAGTATGCCCGCAACCTGGAAGGCAACCTGCTGATCATCCATGGAACAGGCGACGATAATGTCCATTACCAGAACGCCGAGATGCTGCTGAACGAGCTGGTCAAACACAACAAGCAATTCCAGTTCATGCCCTATCCCAACCGCACACACGGAATCTACGAAGGGGAAGGCACTTTGTTGCACCTGTCAACGCTTTACACCGATTTCTTAAAATCGAACTGCCCTCCGGGAGGGAGGTAGATTTGGTGTCAAGAAAAAGGATTCCCGCTGGCGCGGGAATGACGCTCAGGCTATTTTGACCAGTGATTGCGCGCGTTGGCTCTCAAATGCCAGCTCAAGGATGCGGATGACATTCCGTGCTTCCTGGGGTGTAACGGCCTGCTCCGCACCTTTGGTGATCACATCAAAAACATTATCGTAAAAAGCCATATAATTTCCGGGTTCCGTTTCAATATTCCCGTAGAACTGCTGCCCGTGCATCTCTGCATTCAACAATCCCCAGTAATCGGGATCTTCCTTACCCCAGTCTTCCGAACCCGGCATTGCGCCGGCTTTCAGCATCTCTTCCTGCGGATCGATGCCGTATTTGATGAAAGAGCCCTTTGTGCCGTGAAGACTATACCGTGGCCCCTGCTCTTTCACAAAAACGGAGGCTTTCAGGATCACTTTGAGCCGCTCGTAGTAAAGATGTACATGGAAATAATCGTCCACCTTGCTCTCTGCCCGTTGCATACGGATATCGGCATAAACCGACCGCGGCATCCCGAACAGCACCAGCGCCTGGTCGACCAGGTGCGAGCCGAGGTCATACAGCACGCCGCCGGCCGGCAGTGGCTCATCGCGCCAGGCACTGCGGCGCGCCCCCGGGGCATACCGGTCGAAATGCGCTTCATATTCAAGGATCTCACCTAAATATCCATTGTAAACCACCTGCTGGATCGTTTTAAAATCGCCATCCCACCTCCGGTTCTGGTAAACAAAGATCTTCTTTCCGGTTTTTTCAGCTATCCCGATCAGTGCATCGGCTTCCTGAGAGGTAGGAGTGAAAGGTTTCTCGACCACCACATGCTTGCCCGCCTCCAGGGCTGACCTGGCCTGTTCAAGGTGATAAATATTGGGCGTTGCCAATACCACCAGTTTGATAGATCCATCATTCAATACATTATTATACTCTTTGGCAATCGTAACGCCAGGGTAGATTTCCTTTGATAATGAAGAATGCCGCTCGACAACGGTCACCAGGCGGAAGCCCGGATGGGTATGGATAAAGGGAGCATGAAATACCCTTCCCGATAGTCCGAACCCGACAATGGCTGTATTAATAATTCCTTCTCCCATAACTATTTACAAGATTTTCTTAAGGTTCCGGTAGCTGATCTTCGTACTTTCCAGCGAGTCGCGGTTGCATTTGTCCTGTTCCACAAAAAAATATTTCATCCCGGAAATATCTTTAAAGTTCGTGAAATAATCCCCATAAGGAATGGTCCCTTCGCCGACTTCCGTAAAAGTCCGTCCGGTCCCGGAATCCATATCTTTGATATGCCATAACTCAAACCGGCCGGGATATTTGCTGAGATAATCCCCCGGAACTATGTTTGCATATTGCATCCAGTAAATGTCAGCTTCAAAACACACCAGGTCAGGATCGGTATTCTTTAACAGGATGTCGAAACCAGTGGTATCGCCGATTTTTTTAAATTCAAAATCATGATTATGATACCCGAATCTAAGCCCGTCTTTCTTACAGGCTTCGCCCAGCCGGTTAAACAAGCCGGCAGCCCGGAGATAATCGTCGGCCGAAGGGATCTCGGGCATTGAAATCCAGGGGTAAACAACGTACGGCACATCCAGTTCGAGGTGCGCGTCGATCACCTGCCGGCTCTGCTCCGGTGAAAACGCCACATGCGAGCTGACCGGCTGCATGCCTGATCCGCTGACGAGCGATCTAAACTCGCCGGGGGCCATCCCGTAGAACTTTCCATCGTTATAACCGGCCGCTTCGAGCCGGGTATAACCGATCTTCGCTACAGCCCGGAGGGTTCCCGGCAGGTCTTTGCTGATGTGGTCCCTGACAGTGTACAGTTGCAGGCCGATATCCTTTTTGTGCGGGCCAGCCCTCAAGATTCCCGGCGCCAATAAGGCGGAAGCGGTAGCCAGGGTTGTGGTCTTAAGAAAATCTCTTCTGGTTATCATACAAATAGTAATAGAACACGGATGATACGAATAAAACGAATTAACACGATAAATTATCCAATTGACTCATTTCCAAATCCCCAAATCCCCAAATCCCCAAATCCCCAAATCGCCAAATCGCCAAATCTTCAAAGGATCTTCTCCCCCACCGGGTCCCAGAAGACGCGCCGGTTTTCCTTGTACGCCATCGTACCCATGTGGGCCGTCATCGCCTCTTCAAACGCCTGGTCGATGTTGCAGCTGGGCTGGCCGCCGTTGCGGATACAGTCGAGCCACTCGCGGATATGCAGGTAGGTGGTATCCACCCTTTTCCCTCCGCGATAGGTATACATCAGCCCGCGTCCGGCAAAATACTGTTCCGTTGGTGATGTGATAGCGTCAACATTCTTGAGGCCCGGAGTATAGGTCAGGATGGGCAGATCGGGGTCGATAACGCCGTTGTCCAGCTTCTCCCGGAAGCGAGTCGATCCCCGGTCGGCATAGACTGTCATGGATGAACCCAGTTCCATTGTTCCGTCGTGGCCCATGATGACCCTGCCGCGGCGCCGGTTGCTGGCCAGCGTGGCGCTGTACATCAGTGTCAGGTCGCGGCCGGGGTACTCGAAGACGGTGTGGAGCACATCGGGGACTGTCCGGCCATCTTTAAAAAAGTATATTCCACCGCTTGAAATGGCTGAATCCGGAATACCCAGGCCCAGGATCTGGTTCATGGCATCGTACTCATGGGTCAGCAGATCGCCCGACAGGCCGGTGCTGTAATCCCACCAGCAGCGCCAGCGGAAGAACCGCTCCAGGCTGAAGTCGTGCCAGGGTGCCTGGCCGATGAACTGCTCCCAGTCGATCGTCTGCCGGCCGGCCGTTTCGTGGATCGGATAGACCCAGGCGCCGTTGGGATCGTTGCGGTTGGTCGTCACTTCGATCAGGTTGACCTTGCCGAGGATTCCCTGGCTGATCACCTCTTTTGCTTTCAGATAACTTTCATTCTGACGCCCCTGGTGGCCGAGCTGGAAGACGATGTTGTTTTCCTTGACCGCTTTTCTGACTTCATAGGTCTCTTCCACCGTCCATGTGAGCGGCTTTTCGCAATAAACGTGCTTTCCGGCCCTGGCTGCGGCAATGGTCATCGGGCCGTGCCAGTGGTCGGGCGTGGCAATGATCACCGCATCGACCTCGGGCGAATTGATCAGGTCGAGGTGGTTCAGGAACCGTTTCGGTTGTTGGCCCATTTTGCCACCCGTCCCTTCCCTGTGTACATTGGATCCGGCTTCCACGGCCATATTGCCATACGTGTCAAAAATATCACACACCGCCGTCACCCGCACATTGAGCGGTTCCTGCTGCTGGTATTCTTCATATCTTTTATCCTGCCGGTTGTTCACCGCCCCCTCTTTCCAGTCGTCGATCATGGTCGGGTGGGCAAATCCCGCGGCCAGTGCCAGATCTTTGCCTCGTATCCCGTAACCGATCAATCCCAGCCTGATCTCCCGGCCCTTGGAAGGATCGCCGGTCAGTGCTGCCGGCTCCGTATCGATCTTCAGCTCCTCCTGGATATTGTCTCTGAGGTATTTTTCGAATTTCCTTTTCCGGTAAAAAGCATACGCCAGCGCTCCCAGCACGGGCACACTCACCATCGATTTCAGCAGATCTCGTCTTTCCATTTAACCCGAATAACAGTATGTAACAACCTCAAAATACCAAAATATCACAACTTCACAAAATCAAAATATCACAACCTCAAAATACCAAAATATCACAACTTCACAAAATCAAAATATCACAAAATCAAAATATCAAAATATCCTCAATCTCTTCTCCTTCCAACCCATCTATCCACTCCCCATTCTTTCCATGTCGGGAACAACAGCAGCACCGCCAGCGCCAGCCCTTCAATCACCATCTTGTTGATTACCAGGTAGCTGCCATCGCTGGGCACGGCGTATTTCAAACCGACAAACGGTGGGTGCGACAGGTAGTAAAAAGCCATAAGCACAATGCCGGAGATAATGGCAGTCCGTGTAAAAAGACCCAGGATCAGTCCCAGCCCGATCAGGATCAATCCCCAGATATTCAGGAGATCGACAATTTTCAGCATATCCGGATTGGAGGCCAGGCTGATGAAGAAGCCTTTCAGGAAACCACCCGAGTCGAGCAGGTAACCGGCACTGGTCCAGTTGGGATTGGCCAGTTTTACAAGGCCTTCGTAGAGGAAATGCCAGCCGATGGCCAGGCGGAGAACTACTAGTGTGAGCTTCTGAGTGTTCGTCATGAGTTTTTGGTTGATGGTCGTTGGTCGTTGGTCATTAGTCATTAATCACTTATAATGTGGTTATTTCAATATATTTCTTTTCTTTCCAGTTGGTCATTCAAAGTCAGGTAATGGATGGCCACAAACAGTTGAATTCTTATATCATTTATATCATATACATCTTTGTTCATTTGAAGATCAGCGACCATCGACGGAGAAATATCACCCGTATTTACATACGAGTCATAATAATTCTTAATTACTTTATTTTCTTCTCCAAATTCTCTTAAAAACTTAACATACTTCCCATTTGGATTATAATAAATATGTTTTGAGGTGTCGGATGTATGCGGGATCCAGGATCTTTCAAAACTCCAGATTTCATTTAAAGTTGAATCACTGATTTGTGTGTAAACTGACCTTTGAAGTTCAAAGGGGATATTAATATCAATAACTCCTTTTTTCCCATCATTATTCATCCTGTCAAGATAGTTTTTAAAGCATTTTTGAGTATTAGCTGAATCCATTAAATGCTTGGAACAGATTTGATCAGTAAAAAAATCTAATATTATTGATAAATCTTTGATTTCAGATTGGCTGAAAACCGAATTGATAACAGGATCGGATTGCAGGTCAGAATTACATGGTCCTGAGCAATTTAAAAGCAAAAGGCCTATTAATAAATGAACCATATTATAAAATTCGGACATGACTGACGACTAATCTATCGGACATCGCACACATGACAAGCGATCAATTTCTAACGAATAAATATATCCCTCCATTTAACAGCAACACCTCCCCCGCTGTGCACTTGCAGAGCAATGACACCCTGACCTTTGCCCACGGCATCGTCGAACAGGTCGGTCATGGATTCACCGTTCAGCCAGGTTTGTACATGGTCACCTTTGACGGATATCACCATGTCGTTCCATTCCCCGGGCTTCAGGATGTCTTCTCTTTCTTCCGGAATCTCATTAAGCCAACCCCGGCCACCCGATTCGTATATGGCTCCGGTATTATTTCCTGACGGGGCCACTTCGGCCTGCCACCCTTTGATATCGGTACCATTGAGTAACGACCGGAAAAAAACACCGCTATTACCCTCTTCCTCCAGTTTAAATTGCAGCCTGAGGATAAAATCGTGATATTCCCGGTCGGTGGCAAGGTAGCCATAGCCTCCGTCAGGGCTGCTGGATCCTACAATCATCCCGTTTTCGACGAACCATCTCTCATTGCCATGATTGACCCATCCCGTAAGGTCATTCCCGTTAAAAAGGGGGGCACCGGGATCGGTCAGGTCTTTGATCTTAATATTGCGAAAACGGACCAGGCTGCCGTGGTGCTGCAACCCGATATGGCCTTTCCGGGCAAGCCCGTAAAAGGGATAATCCAGCCATTTCCCCTCATTCTTCAACCGGTGCCATTCTTCGGTCCACAGGTCGAACTCAAGGATAATCTCCCCGTTCAGCCAGTGAGTTACATGCCCGTTTTCAACCCGGATGCGGCATGAATTGAATTCCCCAACCGGCATCAGCTTTTTCCTGGTCTTATCGGCTGTATGCATGGCATAATCGGCCCCGGCCTGCTGCCACTCTTCCAGTTTACCCGGGAACCCGATATCGTCGATCAACTGGTATTCAGGCCCGGTCGCATAGGTCGACGGGTAATCCCCTTCCAGGACATGGTAAAAGATACCGCTGTTGCCACCGGGAGAAATGGCCCATTCCAGGTAAAGGTCGAAATCCTCATATTGTTCGGCGGTGATCAGGTCGTTGGCCGATTCTCCCCCGCCTGTTCCCGCAACGACGATGCATCCGTCTGCAACGGACCAGTCGGCGGGTATGCCATCCGCTTTGAACCCGCGCCAGCCGGCGAGGTCAAGGCCGTTGAACAGGGGTTTCCAACCCTTTTCGGCATCATTCGGGTTAACCGCCTGAGCAACAATAATCTGCGGAAGTATTAAAATAACTGACAATATGAAGTATAATCCTTTATTCCTGCTCATAGTTCCATATTTTCGACCGTTAAAATTAAAAATAGAAATTGAGATGGAGTCTCGATTGAAAACAATTTATCTTTATGAGGAACAATTTGAAATGAGATGGAGTCTCGAGATTTCGAGATGGAGTCTCATTGATTTGAGATGGAGTCTCAAAAAATCGTCCCCCACCGGCTGCTCCTGGTCCTCCTCGGATTCACCGCTATGGCCACCCAGGTCATACTCATCCGGGAAGTCCTGGCCATTTTTCAGGGCAATGAATTGGTTATCGGCATGTTCCTGGGTATATGGATGATACTGACAGCAACCGGAGCCTATCTTTCAGTTCAAAGTTCAAAGTTCAAAGTTCAAAGTGGCTTCCTAAAAAATAAATCGACAATCGACAATCGACAATCGACAATCGAAAATCCAATCGCCAAATCGCCAAATCTTCTCTTCCTCCTCGCTCTTCTCCCTGTCGCCTCTCTTTTTCTTCTTGTAACCCTCCGCTTCTCCCTTGTCCCGGCCGGTATCATGCCCGGCCTGGGCAAAACCATACTGGTGTTTTTTCTGGCCTTGTTGCCATTTTGCATGGTATCCGGTTTATTATTTCCAAAGCTGGTAAACAGCCTTTCTTTGTTGAAGGGAAAAAACCTTTTGCATGAAGGGTACGCCCTGGAATCGGCCGGGGGCGTTGTCGGTGGCCTGCTTTTCAGCCTGGTTTTCATATTGATCTTACCACCCTACGAGAGCCTGGTTCTGCTCTCAACATTCTGCCTCCTGGTCCTGTTTGTAATATGGCTGATCTCCGGAAAGATCGTTTTGGCCATATTAGCGCTGGTAACCGGAGCAGTGGTGTTTCTCATGCCCACAGTCGCCGGCATTGCACGATACCTGGACAGAAAGCAATTCAGCAGGCAGGATGTCGTTGAGATCCGGTCGTCGCCGTTTGGGTTGCTGGCGGTAAGCAAAATGGAAAACGAGTTGATCATTTACGATAACGGGAGCCCTGTCAGTTTAAGCGCTGATGTTATCCAACGGGAAGAAGCCGTGCACTACGCCATGCTGCTGCATCGTTCGCCGAAAAAGGTCTTACTGGTTTCCGGCGGCGTTTCGGGCGCTATCGACGAAATCCTGAAGTATCCGGTTGAAAAGGTCGATTATGTGGAGCCCAATCCCTGGCTGATCCGGCTGGTTGATAAATACCGGCCATTGCCGGATGACCGGAGGATCCGGTACATTTATAAAGATCCTTTATTTTTTTTGAGAAATAACCCGGGCACCTACGATGTGATCCTTATCAACGCGGCGGAGCCTCATTCGGCCGAATCGAACCGCTATTCCACGGCAGAGTTCTATAAATTACTGAAAGACAAGCTCAACCATGGCGGGATCGTCTCAGTTGCCACAGAGGCCTCCGGTAATTACATGAACGAAACCTCACGGATGATCCATTCGGTGAACTATAATACATTTAAATCAGCCTTCAGTTACATAAGGATCATTCCCGGCGCAAAAGACTACTTCCTGGTATCGGATACAACAATTGAGCAATCGATCTTTAAGCATTATCAGGATAAAGGGATCGATAACGAATATGTCAATCCTTTTTACATTGATGAAGAGCTACTCAGAATGCGCAGCGAGCTGATCCACAAGGACCTGTTGCCCGATGCCCCGGTGAATTCCGACCTGAAACCCTTTGTCTTTTCGTTATTCCTTCGCCACTGGCTCGAAAAATTCAAAATGAACACATGGATCATCCCCTTGATTCTGGTATTGTTATTGATCTTGTCATTGATCTTCTTCGGCCCCCTGAACCTGGGCCTGTTTGCCGGAGGTTTCACCGCATCCGGCCTTGAATTCATCTTACTGATCTGGTTCCAGGTGATATATGGCAATGTTTACCAGATGACCGGGGTGATATTTGCAGTGTTTATGCTGGGGTTGGTCATTGGGTCTTTGTTATTGGTTGGTGGTATAAAGAAAAATACCTTCAAAGGGTACCTGATGATACAAGGGGGGTATGTTTGCCTTTCTTTACTGGTCGCATTATTAATGATAATAATGGCTTCCGGATCCCCAGGCATGTTAACGATCGGTTTGATTTTATTTTTGGTTCTGCTAACAGGTCTGCTCATGGGAACCCAGTTCTCTTCAAGTGCCCATCTGAGGACAACATCCATTATAAACAGCGCCAGAGAATCCTTCAGTGCCGACTTAGCCGGATCGGCAACAGGGATTGTGCTGGTATCGGTTTATGTGGTACCGTTGCTGGGATTGCCGGTTACCGCGCTCTTCCTTGCCGGGCTGAACGTGCTGGCGACCGGGGTGATGGCGTGGAAGCGTGAAGGCAGTTGGCAGTAAATAATAAGAACCATATCAGGACGCGAGCGAAGCGAGCTAATGACCATTATTTTCCCTACCTTTGCCGGCTATTTCAAAAATCCATGCAAAACATCAGAAATATCGCCATTATCGCCCATGTCGACCATGGCAAAACTACGCTGGTCGACAGAATCCTCTACCAGTCACATCTTTTCCGGGATAATGAAGCGATGGGCGAACTGATCCTCGACAGCAACGACCTGGAACGCGAAAGAGGGATCACTATCCTCTCCAAGAATGTTTCGGTGCGTTATAAAGGACATAAGATCAACATTATAGACACTCCCGGCCACTCCGACTTCGGCGGGGAGGTGGAACGTGTGCTTAACATGGCAGATGGCGTGCTCCTTTTGGTCGACGCATTTGAAGGGCCGATGCCGCAAACCCGCTTTGTGCTTCAGAAAGCACTGGAGCTTGGACTGAAACCGGTCGTGGTGATCAATAAAGTCGACAAACCGAACTGCCAGCCCGACCTGGTCCACGAAGCAGTGTTCGACCTGATGTTCAACCTGGAGGCCAACGAAGACCAGCTCAATTTCCCCACCGTTTACGGCTCCTCCAAACAGGGCTGGATGTCGGACGACTGGACGAAGCCAACCGATAACATCATACACCTGCTGGACGTCATTATAGATCATATCCCCGCCCCGAAAACCACGCAGGGGACCCTGCAGTTGCAGATCACCTCGATCGATTATTCATCCTACACCGGGCGGATTGCTATAGGCCGGATCCAGCGCGGATTCCTCAAAGCGGGAATGCCGGTCTCACTGGTTAAGAGGGACGGACTCATCCGGAAGCAGGTGATCAAAGAGGTTTATCTCTTCGAAGGGCTGGGTAAAGAAAAAACCAAAGCCGAGGTCGAGGCCGGTGAAATCTGCGCCATCATGGGCATCGAAGATTTCGATATCGGCGACACAATTGCCGACGCCGAAGCTCCGGAAGCCCTTATCCCCATCAAGGTCGATGAACCGACGATGAGCATGCTGTTCACCATCAACAACTCGCCTTTTTTCGGCAAAGACGGCAAGTTCGTCACCTCCCGCCACCTGCGCGACCGCCTGTTCCGCGAAATCGAGAAAAACCTGGCTCTCCGGGTCGAAGAAACCGGCTCACCCGATTCCTACATGGTTTTCGGCCGGGGTATCCTGCACCTCTCCATCCTGGTGGAAACCATGCGCCGTGAGGGTTTCGAGTTCCAGCTCGGCCAGCCCCAGGTGATCCTGAAAGAAGTCGACGGGGTAAAACATGAACCGATCGAGTACCTTACGGTGCATGTCCCGGAAGCATTCTCCGGGAAAGTCATCGATGTCGTGACCGGAAGAAAAGGCGAGATATTACACATCGAAACCAAAGGCGACCGTATCGTGCTGGAATTCAATATCCCGGCAAGGTCGATCATCGGGCTGCGCAATACCATCCTTACCAGTACCGAAGGAGAAGCCATCATCGCCCACCGTTTTAAGGGTTACGAGCCCTGGAAAGGCGACCTGGCCGTTAAGCGCAACGGAGCGCTGATCGCTATGGAAACCGGACTGGCTATTGCTTATGCCATCGATAAGCTGCAGGACCGTGGTTCGTTCTTCGTCGAACCCAACGACCCCGTCTATACCGGTCAGGTCATCGGGGAACATATCCATCCCAACGACCTGGTCATCAACGTATGCAAGACCAAGAAACTCAGTAATATGAGAGCTTCCAGCGCCGACGACAAGACAAACATCTCCCCCGCTATCCGTTTTTCACTGGAAGAAGCGATGGAATATATCCGGAATGATGAATATGTGGAAGTTACGCCCAAATCGATCCGCCTGAGAAAAATTATCCTGGATGAAAATGAAAGGAAACGTAAGAAGATCTGGGCTATGCAGGACGCCCAGGCTTAAACCCGTTTACAACAGTATTACTTCACCTGGCCTCAGGGATTCCTTTCATATACATAAATCAGTTCGCCCGACTGGGGTTTGTAATTATTGAGCTGATCTCCGACTTTTAATGAAGATGCGCGGTTTGGATATACATCCATAAGCCCCACTCGTTTGTAGTTCCTGGCCAGGTATTCATTGGCCCATTTAAATATATATTTCTCAGATTCCGGCCGGGCCAGCCACGATGTGGCCACATTGACAAAGATGATCAGTTTTGGTTTATTCAATTCAATCTCCCGGATCATCTCCTTTTGCATGTTCAGCGCATATGAATGCAGCTCGACAAGATTGTAGGTGTAAATATACCCCGTTGCCGAATACCGGTCTGCGTAAAAAGGGATTTGCGGCTCTGAGCCCAGGATGGCGATTTTGTCGTCCGGGGTCGTATTTCGCTTGATGAATTCGGCTATTTCAACAGATTCCACAAAAGGGTTTGAACCGTAAACCTGCTTACATGAAACCCTGGGATCGCGGGTAAACAAATATTCTTTATTGGCCAGCACACCGCTGCCTGCTACGATCAGGAATATCAATAAAGGTATGATGGTCAATGCAGGTTTCTTTAATTTATTGATAATGATATCATTAAAATAATCAAACAAAAAAGCCACCAGAAAACCGGCTGCCGGTAAAAGAGTGATAAAATAATGCCTTCTGAAATACAACCCGGGCACCACAGTCAGGAATGAAAACACAAAAAAGGAGATCAGGAGGATCCGGGTCTTCATGGTTGTCTTCCGGATAAAAACAGTCACCAGGCCGATCAGGGATGTGATCCACAGTACAATATATCCGGCTGAGGTGTAATCTGCCGTAAGATTCCGCACGCCCTTTTTCAGCATGACCCATGCCTCCGAAAAAGGGACCTGTGTATTATATTTCGACAAATACTTCACCGTCCAGAACCAGAACCTGTCGAAGTCGGCAAACAAGGCAAAATACAGGATCATTAACAGCAGCAGGGCGGCAAATCCGGCTGCAAAAAGGGCCAGGTGCTTCACCATCCCGGCTTTTGAAATATTTCCATATTCCATGACAATAACCACGGTTGCTCCGAAGAGGGCGAAAAACAATCCCGATTGCTTGCAGATAAAGGCAAAGGAAAAGAATAACCCTGCCAGGAAGTATACCGACCATCCCCCCTTATTGTTTTTATAATGATGGATCAAAATATAAAAACCGATCAAAGCGAAAAAAACGACAAAATGAGTGGCATGTGCCGCCTGGGCCAGCAAAGTATAAGATGTCCCGATAATTCCGAATACGGCGGTGGCCATTACTGCCCCTATTTTTGATAAAAAAGATTTGGCGATCAGAAACACCAGGAACATGGATGCCGTGACGATTAAAGTCAATCCAAGGTGAATCCCGACGATGGATTCCCCGAATATGCCCATCAGCAAGGCATACATGTAATAGGTCCCGGGAAGTTTCATGTTGTAGGCCAGGGTATAGGGGGCATGCCCGTCAAGGATGAGCTTTCCGAAATAGGCATATTCCCCTTCATCCCGCTCAAGCGGAAAAGAAAGCAAATGCAGCCTGGCAATTAGAACAACAATAACGGCAATGGCCAGGCAGATATAAACAAACAGGTTGTTTTCCGTTAAATTTTTACTGGCCTGGTTCGATTTTTCATCTCTCATAAATCATTCCGGGGTATTAAGATGTTTGGAAATAATAAAATCACTTTTATACGGATCCATCGACTGCAAATGTAACATAAAGATACCCTTTAGCAGTCATTTGCAAACTTTGCCTAACTTTATGACTTCATTTTTCCAGATGAGATGACGGCATCAAAAAACATATCCAAAAGGGAATTTATCAAGGCCTCTTTCTTTGGCGGATGCGGTTTTTGCATGGCCGCCTCAGGGTTGAATGCGCTGGCCGGCAGCTCCTTCGGCAATGATAGTTTGTCACATTTAGCAGAAAATGGTGCTTTGCCTCAGGACACTCCGTGGAAATGGAGTACGCCGGCTCTGTACTTCGTGGATACCCCCAAAGGGATCAAATGCAAACTGTGCCCGCAAAAATGTGAAATAGAGCCGGGTAAGGCTGGCGACTGCCGGACCAATGTGAATTACAACGGGGTCCTTTACTCCATCAGCTATGGCAATCCGTGCGCCGTCCACATCGACCCGGTCGAAAAAAAACCTTTGCTCCATTATCTGCCGGGGACGAAAGCCTATTCCATCGCTACCGCCGGTTGCAACCTGGCCTGCCTGAACTGCCAGAACTGGGAGATTTCGCAGTCCAGCCCGAAAGACACCCGCAATTATGACCTCATGCCCGAGGCTGTTGTCGCGGAAGCCAGGAAGGCGGGGTGCCGTTCCATCGCCTATACCTACTCCGATCCCGTCGCTTTCTATGAATATACCCTTGATACGTCGACCCTTGCCCGCCAGGAAGGAATTAAAAACCTGTTGATCTCTGCAGGCTATATCAACCCCGACCCTTTGCGGCGCCTTTGCAAAGTGATCGATGCAGCCAATATCGACCTGAAAAGCTTTAGCGACGAGATCTACGAAATGCTGAATGCCGGCACGCTGCAACCCGTGCTCGATACCCTGAAAATTCTTAAGGATGAAGGTGTCTGGCTTGAAATTACCAACCTGGTCGTTCCAACCTGGACCGACGATATGGATATGATCAAAAGGATGTGCGACTGGCTTGTTGAAAACGAACTCCACATGTTTCCGCTCCATTTCAGCAGGTTCTACCCCATGCACAAACTCACCTACCTCCCCGAATCACCGGTGGCCACCCTTGAGAAAGCGCGGCAGATAGCCCTCAATGCCGGAATTAAGTATTCCTACATCGGCAATGTGCCGGGCACAAAGGCAGAAAATACCTCATGCCCGCATTGCAAAAAGCTCCTTTTGGAAAGGAAAGGATATTTCATCCTCCAAAATAACATGACCCAAAACCGTTGCAGTTATTGCAATGAAACAATTGATGGAGTGTGGGAATAGTAAATAGTGAAAAGTGAATTGGGAAAAACATGGACAATGGACAATGGACAATGGACAATGGACAATACGCCGGGTCAACCAAATGTGTACCTTTGCATGGTATTTTCAAGGATTGACTTTAGATGGAAAAACGCCGGATCTGTTTTATTCATAATCCTGTTTCGGGCCCGAGAAAGCTGGCCCGCTTCGAGGATCAGGTCAGGCAGAATCTTGACCTTGATAAATACGACTTCACCATACGGGAGACCGGGAGCCCGAAAGACGCCATGAGGCTTGCCTCCGCTGCTGTCAAAGACAAATACGACATCGTGGTTGCCGTTGGCGGAGATGGTACGATCAATGAAGTCATCCAGGGCATCGATCAATCGGATGTTATTCTCGGCATCATCCCGGGAGGATCGGGCAATGGACTGGCTCGCCACCTGGAACTCCCCCTGGAACCCGAAAAAGCCATCCAGCTCATCAACAAGCTCAATACGCGTACGATTGACCTGGCTACCATCAACGGTTATCCGTTTGCCAGCATCGCTGGCCTGGGATTCGACGCCCGCGTAGCCAATAAGTACCGGAAAGTCAAAAAAAGAGGCTTTTTTGGCTACTTCAGAGTGATCGCCATGGAATTCTTCAGATACAGAGCACGGGAATTTACGTTGATATTCAACGATATGGTCATCAAACGCAGGGCTTTGCTGCTGTCTATCGCCAATTCCAACCAGTTCGGATACAATACGGTAATAGCACCCGCTGCCAGAGCCGACGACGGGCTCCTCGATGTGGTCATCGTTAAAAAGTTCCCTGTCGGCGAACTCCCGAGGATCATCGGATTGCTATTCACCGGAAAAATAGACCAGTCAGCCTATATCGAATCGTTCAAAACAAAAGAAATTTTTATTATTCGTAAAAGAGGAAAAAGGGTCAATATCGACGGGGAAGCGGTGAAAATGGGCAAAGAGATATTTGTCAGGATTTTGCCCGGAAAAATAAAAGTCATTGTTTGAGCGGTAAAATCATCCTGTTAGTTTATTCACAATCAAAAATGATCTATACTTGCTCCTAAAGAACAGAATCTTAAACTGCACATTATGAATCAGAGAATATTCCTTGAAACGATCGGCACCATCGAGAAAAAAGAAATGCTAGGACCGGTCGGGTATAAAGAACTGGTACTGGAGCTCTTCCTTCCATTTCCGGGTTATCACGGAACCACCGTTCCGGATCATATCAAACCCAATTCCCTTTTTGCCATTACACGATCGAAATATACCGAAGAAAAGATCATCCGGGCTATTCAAAAAATTAAAAATGAAGGTAAGTTTACCTTTGATGGTACCCCGGGTCTGGTTACTCTGTTCAATATGCTTAACCCCTGTATCCGGTTTAAGGATATTGAAACGTATGATGACTTTCCACCCATCCTGAGAGCTTTCGGAGAGGAGGGAATTGAATTTATGAGCAACCGCAAAATCGAGCCATTTACCGGTATTATTAAAGTTAAAAAGTATTTCCTGGTCGAAGTGCTTTCCGATTATGTTTTTAAAGATGTGGAAGATGAAAATATGCAATATTTCACGATTCCGGTACAATTACGGTTTCCCCAGTTCGAAAAGATCACCCTTGACATCAAGAACAATCTCACCGATCCGAAGTTTGATGCGGCATTGGGAACAATCTTCCGGAAAACAGGGCTGATCGATATCATCCGGATCTATGACGACCAGTGTACACCCGAGAAACTGGAAACCATCCGGAACAAATACCTGAACGCCATCCGGAATCTTTCCAAATAAACCACTTTACGTGCAATGAAGGAAATCGAAATCAATAAAGATATATTCGAATCGATAACCCGGTATTTAAAAGACTGGCTGATTGATTCGGGTATGTCGGAGAACCCGGCCAAGATCATTGCAGACTATTCCGGCTTCCTGCTGATCATCGCCTTCGCCCTGATCATTTTCTATATTGCCAAAATAATCCTGGTCAGATGGATCCATCGGCTGGCTTCCCGGTCGACATCCAACTGGGATGACGCTTTTGTAAACCGGAAAGTTTTCAAGCGCCTGGCTTACCTCATTCCGGCACTGATCATCCACCGGGCCACACCATACGTGATCCCCGACTACCCGAACACGATGGTGGTGGTGCTCACACTGATCAATGTTTATATGGCGACGGTCTGCGTTATCGTCGGATCATCGGTGCTGGAAGCCGCCCACGATATCTATAACTCGTACGAAATATCAAAGACAAGGCCGATCAAAGGATTTATCCAGGTCGGAAAGATTTTCTTATATGTCGTCTATGCCATTGTGATCATCACCATCCTTTTTCTCCGCTCAAAAGGATTCGGATGGATTGCCGGCCTGGGTGCTTTCTCAGCCGTTCTGCTCCTGGTTTTCAAAGATCCTATCCTCGGTTTTGCAGGCGGAATCCAGCTGGCGACAAATGACATGCTCCGCATCGGCGACTGGATTGAAATGCCGAAATATAATGCCGACGGGATCGTGACCGATATCGCCATTACAACCGTGAAAGTCCAGAACTGGGACAAAACAATCACTACCATCCCAACCTATTTCCTGGTCAGCGATTCCTATAAAAACTGGCGGGGCATGCAGGAATCGGGAGTGCGGCGCCTCCGCCGGCATATCCTGATCGACCTGAACAGCATTAAATTCTGCACGCCGGAAATGCTGGAGCGATTCTCAAAATATGAATATGTCAGCGACTATATCACCCAAACCGAAGCCAGACTGAATCAATACAATATAGATAAAGGTATCGATCCGGAGGTGCTGGTCAACGGCGTCCGGCAAACCAATATCGGGGTATTCAGGGCCTACCTGACGGCTTACCTTCAGAATAACCCCTACCTTCACCAGGAAGAGTCGTTGATGGTACGTCAGCTGCAGCCTACCGAAACAGGTCTGCCGCTTGAAATCTATGCCTTTAGCAAAGAACAGAACTGGGAAAAATACGAAGCCATTCAATCCGATATTTTCGATCACATCCTGGCCGGTATAAAGTATTTCGACCTGCAATTGTTCCAGAGCCCTTCCGGGAAAGATTTTTCATCAACAATAATTTCAGATTTCGATGAGTAGAGTGTTATACAAAGAAATTCAGCGTTTTAACCAATGGTGGATATGGCTGATCATACTGTTATTAAGCGGATTCTGGATCTGGCAGCTCGTTCAGCAGATCTTTATGGGTATTCCTTTTGGCGATAACCCCGCGCCCGATTTCGTGGTAATCCTCCTCGGACTCTTCCCGTTAGGGGCGTTGCTTTTGTTCCGCTTTATGATCCTTGAAACGGTTATCGACGAACAAGGGGTCAAATACCGGTTCAAACCGTTTCAACGAAAACCGAAACTGATCAAACCGGAAGATGTAAAAACTTATGAAGTAAAAAAGTACAACCCGGTAATGGAGTTCGGCGGATGGGGAGTCCGTTATGGCTTGAAAGGGACCGCTTACAATGTAAAAGGAAATATGGGCGCCCAGTTCGACCTTAAGAACGGAAAACGGTTCATGCTGGGAACACAAAATCCCGATGCACTCCGGTACGCATTGAACAAGCTGTTCGCAAAAACTGACCGCCAGTAAACCATCGATTGGTCCAGTTTAACTTTTTATTAACCACAAATTACCTTTGGTAAATTAAATTAAATTTTTCTTGCGTCAGCAAAAAAAACATTTTATTTTTGACCGACCGTTCAATCATAAAACAGTATGCCTCGAACAGAATCTCAATTCGAAGAAATCAGGGAACAGAAAACGGCCCTGATCCTGGCAACAGCGCTCGAGTTGTTCGCCAATGAAGGATACTACCCGACCTCCATCAGTAAAATTGCAGAGAAAGCAGGGATATCCAAAGGGCTGATGTACAATTATTTCGAAAGCAAGGAAGACCTTATCCTCGCCGTTATCGGTAAGGGGATCCGGGAACTCACCGAACATCTCGACCCCGACCATGATGGTTTTTTAACGTCCGAAGAATTTGAGCTCTTTATTAACGGGAATTTTCGCATTTTGCAGGAAAATCTGGACTATTGGAAACTGTATTTTTCGACCATGATGCAACCGCCTGTTTATAAGCTGGTCAAAGCCAAATACCTCCACTTTCTGCCCCCTCTTCAACAAATCGTTGAAGGGTACTTTGAACGTAAAGGTGTTAATGATCCCCAACTGGAAGCAGTATTTTTCGACAGCCTGATCGACGGCATCTTCCTGAACTATGTCATGTCCCCCGAAAATTTTCCCCTTGATAAAATGAAATCCCTTATCATCAATCGTTTTAAATAATCATCCCAATACAATACATTAAAATTTAAGAATTAAGAATTAAGAATTAAGAATTAAAATTTAAACACCTACTTTTATGAAACAGTCTTTCCACCGGCTCTATTCAATCCTGACGATCTTATGTACTCTCCTCGCGGCCTTTCCTTCCATTGCCCAGGATCTCACCGCACGCGAAATCGTTAAAAAAGCGCACGACAAAGCCAACGGCCAGACCAGCCAGGGTACCATGAAAATGACCATCGTACGGCCCGACTGGTCGAGGGAGGTCGCTATGAAATCCTGGTCGAAAGGGACCGATTATTACCTGATCTACATCACTGAACCGGTGAAAGACCGGGGGCAGGTATTTATGAAACGGGAACAGGATATGTGGAACTGGATGCCCGGCATCAACCGGATGATCAAGCTCCCCCCTTCGATGATGGGGCAATCGTGGATGGGTTCCGATTTCACGAACGACGACCTGGTCAGGATGAACTCGATCATCGATGATTTTACACATACTATCGTTGGATCAGAAATGATCGAAAGATTTGATTGCCATATCATCGAGCTAATCCCCAAACCGGAAGCCGCGGTGGTCTGGGGCAAAATCAAACTATGGATATCCAAGAATGATTATTATGAGTTAAAAGGGGAATATTATGATGAAGACCTGGTCCTGGTCAATACCATGACATCTTCCAATATTAAAAAAATGGGCGACCGAACCCTTCCTTCAAGAATGGTCATGGTTCCTGTCGATAAACCGGGTAACCAGACCATTCTTGAGACGATCGATATCGTTTTCGACAAACCTATCGATGAAAGTTTCTTTTCTCAGCAAAATATGAAGAATATAAAATAAGATGAAAGAATATTTTAAGATAGCATGGAGAAACCTGTGGCGCAACAAACGCAGGACCCTGCTCACAATTGCATCGGTATTATTCGCTTTGCTCCTTGCGCTGATCGTACGTTCGATGCATCTGGGCACCTGGAATAAAATGATCGAAAGTACCATTAAAAGCACAACGGGATATATCCAGGTTCACCAGGAAGGATACTGGGAGGATAAAACCCTCGACAATTCCTTCGAAACCAGCAGCAACCTCGAACAGAAGTACAGGAGCCATCCCAATGTGACTTATATTGTACCAAAGCTCGAATCGTTTGCGCTGCTTTCTTCCGGGAATCAGACCAAAGGTGCTGCCCTTACCGGAGTCGATCCCGATGTGGAAGATTTGGTATCGGGCCTACAGAAAAAGATCATCGCCGGTAAATACTTCACTGCTGACGATAAATTTATCATCCTGACCGAAGGCCTTGCCAATTACCTGAAACTGACCGTTGGAGATACGGTTGTCATTCTCGGGCAAGGTTACCACGGTGTGACTGCTGCTGCCGCATTGCCGATTGGTGGCATCGTCAAATTCACTCAGCCCGATATGAATAACCTGTTAACATATGTCCCTCTCTCCCTGGCTCAGGAGATCTATTCTGCGCCAGGACGCCTGACATCGATCTCTTTCATACTCAATGATCCGGAAGATCTCGACAGGACCCGGAACGACCTTGCGGCTTTAGGGCCCCAAAACCTGGAGGTCATGCCCTGGAAAGATTTGCTCACGGAACTGGTGCAGAGTTTCGAGGGGGATAACGTCAGCGGTCTGTTTATGCTCGGTATCCTTTATCTTGTCGTAGGATTTGGCATACTGGGCACCATTCTGATGACCACTATGGAACGCAAACGTGAATTCGGCATCATGACCGCAGTAGGGATGCGACGATACAAACTATCTATCATTATTGTCATTGAAACCTTGATCATCAGCTTCATTGGCATACTATCCGGTGTTATTCTCAGTCTGCCGGTAATTTACTATTTCTATCTGAATCCGCTACCGCTTAAAGGCGAGGCCGCCGATGCCATGGCAGAATACAACATGGATCCGGTCATGCCTTTCCTGCTCGAACCCGGATTCATTATCAACCAGTCGATGGTGGTAATGATAATTTCCATGCTGACGCTGTTGTATCCGCTCGTGGTTATCAACCGGTTCAAAATAATCAATGCCATTAAAGGAAGATAAAATCAAATCTGAACATAACTTTTAATATTTGTCATTATGATAATTTTCATCGCATGGCGCAATATCTGGAGAAATAAGCTCAGAAGCCTGGTAGTCATACTTGCGGTATGCCTTGGCTTGTTCGGCACGCTGCTGATGATGGCTATTTCCAATGGCATGGTGGAGCAAAAGATCGACGCGTCAATCCATAACGAGATTTCACATATCCAGGTGCATCATCCTGATTATCTTCAGGAACCCTCATTATCCTATTCCATTGATTCAGCCAATGCAATAGCACGGGAGTTAAAAGCCATCAGCGGCGTAAAGGCAGTATCCGGCAAGATCAAGGCCATGGCTATGGCCAGCACTGCAGCCACAGCTGCCGGTGTGACAATAAACGGAATTGATCCCGAACAGGAAAATACGGTAACCCAGATACACAAATACATAATTGAAGGCGACTATTTTGAAACCAAAAGCAACAGCGCTCCCGTCGTTATCAGCAAAAAACTTTGTGAGAAACTGAAAGCAAAACTCCATTCCAAGATCATCGTTACGATCCAGCATACGTCGGGTGAGATTGCCTATGGCCTTTTCAGGGTCACCGGAATTTATAAAACTGCCAATAACCTGTTCGATGAACCCAACATCTTTGTGAAAAAGGAAGACCTGGCGGAACTCACCGGATTTGACACCGGAAAGGTAAGCGAATTCACAATCCTCCTCGATGAATCAGAATTGACCGATCCCGTGTCGGACGCAGTCAAGCAAAAGCTGCCAGGTCTCAGCGTGATGTCATGGAAAGAAATCGAACCGTTGCTCGTTGCCATGTCAGCAATGATGGATCAGTTCGGGTACTTCCTGCTGATCATCATACTCATCGCCATGGCTTTCGGAATCATCAATACCATGACCATGGCCGTGCTGGAAAGGACCCGGGAACTCGGAATGCTTATGGCAGTGGGAATGAACAGGAGAAAAATCTTCCTCATGATCATGACCGAAACGATTTACCTTTCGCTCGTGGGTACATTCTTTGGTATTATCATCAGTGCCGTTACAATACACTTCACAGGAATGAGCGGCATCAATTTCTCTGCATGGACTGAAGGATATGAGTCGCTGGGCTACAGTGCCCTGGTCTATCCTTCACTTTATCTTGATTTTTATGTCGGAATGACGATAATGGTGATCATTACAGCGATTATCTCTTCGATATACCCTGCACGGAAAGCGCTGAAGCTGAATCCCGCATCCGCCATCCGTGAAGACGCATGAAAGGATTCTTGATATTGTGATATTTTGAAATTATGAACAAGTGATATGTTAAACTTACAACCCTTAACAACCTTACAACCCGCAAAATGACAACGATCAGAACAATCAATCTGCAAAAGGTTTACGATGAAACCAAAATCCCTGTCAATGCTTTAAACGGGATCACGCTGGAGTTTCATGAAGCTGAATTTACAGCGATAGTCGGGCCGTCGGGATCGGGAAAAACGACGCTGCTGAACATGCTGGGTGGGCTCGACAATCCGACCAGCGGAGAGGTGCATATCAACGGCACCAACATTACCGGTCTGTCTTCACGAAAACTTATCGATTTCCGGTTGCACAACATCGGTTTCGTCTTCCAGTCGTTCAACCTTATCCCGGTACTGACCGCCCGCGAGAATGTGGAATTTATCCTGCAGCTGCAGGGAGTCGGCAGGAAAGAACGCGAACAAAGGGCCGTGGAGCTGCTCGAAGCGGTAGGTCTGGCCGACAAAATCCACAACCGGCCCGGCGACCTTTCGGGTGGCCAGCAGCAACGCGTTTCGGTGGCCAGGGCTCTCGCTTCAAAACCCCGGTTTATCCTGGCCGATGAACCCACCGCCAACCTCGACAGTAAAAGCACGGCGGAACTGCTGGATATCATGGAAAAAATGAACCGGCAGTACAAAACCACTTTTTTGTTCTCTACCCACGATTCCAGGGTTATGGAAAGGGCAAGGAGAATTGTAACCATTGAAGATGGAAAAGTTGCAAAAGATGAAATTCGCAATTGAAGAATCGGTGAAAATCCGTCAAAATCAGTGTCATCCGTGTTCGGTTAGTGGAACGCAAATAAAAACGGATGCAACGAATCTTCACGGATGGTTAAGATTATGGCCCGTCCTGGTCTTCATATCATTAACAGTCAATGTTTCATCGCAGCAAAGTGAAAGGAACTGGCGGCTGAACGGGCACCTGCAATCGTTGCAAAGTTTCTGGATACCGCCTGAATCCGACCGTTGGCAATCGATGACGGTGATCGGGAACCGGTTCGATTTTCGATGGAATCCCGGGAACACAATCTCTTTCCATGCAGGAGCCAGGAACAGTCTCAATGTCGGTCAGATGGTCCAGACCTTTTATCCCTATTATGCTAAGATGTCGGTTACCGAAGATGGGTTCTTCGATCTGACCCGGCTGTGGGTCAGCGACACCTCGTACTATTTTTATTCGAATATCGACCGGGCCAATATAAAAATCAGGAAAGGCAAGTTTGAAGCGACGATCGGACGGCAGCGTATCAACTGGGCCATCAATATGGTCTGGACGCCGAATGATATTTTCAACACCTTCAACTATTTTGATTTCGATTATATTGAAAGGCCCGGGTGCGATGCGATCCTGCTGGAGTATTTTATGAATGAAACTTCTTCCGTTCAGTTCGGTTTTAAAATGGATGATGAGCAAGATATCACATCCGCCATCATGTACCGGTTCAACAGGTGGAACTATGATTTCCAGGCCTTTGCAGGAGTCATGACAACGGATATCGTCGCAGGGGCCGGATGGTCGGGCGATATTAAAGGAGCTGGTTTTACCGGTGAAATCAGCTATTTCCATCCCCGGGAAAGCCTGGAAGACACCAGCGGAATTTTAGTCGGTTCAGTCAGCGCGAATTACACTTTCAGGAATTCGCTGTTCATCAATGCTTCATATCTGTTTAACAGCGACGGGACGACCGGACCTGCGGGTTATGGCAATGCACTTGCCCTTTATGCCGATATCTCGGCCAAAAAGTTCACGCTGGCGAAACATTCCGTTTATGCCGGCATAGGATACCCTGTTACCCCACTGATCCGGGCCGATATCTCAGCAATTTACAATCCGAACGATAAATCGGGATTTGCCGGTCCATCGGTCGACATCTCCCTGTCGAATAACGTCACTTTTTTCATTATAGGTCAGGTCTTCTGGGGGAAGGATATGACAGAATTCGGCGATTTCGGATCCCTTTGCTATACCCGGCTGAAATGGAACTTTTAGAGAATGTCTGGTTCCTGGGTAATGTTTCTTTAAAACAACTAAAAAAATATCCCCCTGCAGTTGTCTAACTAAATTATTTTCCTATCTTTGCACGCTCAAATTAAAAAATTAATACCAGGATAGATATGTATCTCTCGTCAGAAAAGAAAAAAGAGTTTTTTGCAACTCACGGGAAATCGGAAACGGATACGGGTTCACCGGAAGGCCAGATCGCAATGTTCACGCACCGGATCAATTACCTGACCGAGCACCTGAAACAGAACAAGAAAGACAATGTCACCCGTAAATCACTGGTAACGCTCGTTGGTAAACGCCGCAGCCTGCTCGATTACCTGAAAGATGTGGAAATCGACAGGTACCGGGCCATCGTCAAAAGTCTCGGCATCAGAAAGTAAATATTATTGTCAATAATATAGACCAAAAAGGCAATCTCAGCATTGCCTTTTTTTGTATTTATCAATCGGAAAAAAAGAAGAGAAAAATGTCACAAGCAATCGTTAAAAAATTCAAACTGGGAGACGGACGTGAGGTCTCCATCGAAACCGGCCGTCTGGCCAAACAAGCTGCAGGTGCTGTTGTCGTAAAAATGGAAGACACCATGCTCCTGGCTACAGTCCTTGTTGCACCCGAACCTATGGAAAATGCGGATTTTTTCCCGCTCACCGTAGAATACAAAGAGAAATACTCTGCCACAGGAAAATTCCCCGGCGGTTTCTTCAAAAGAGAAGCCCGTCCATCTGAATATGAAATTCTGATCTCCCGCCTGGTCGACCGCGCGCTCAGGCCCCTGTTCCCCGATAATTTCTACAATGAGATCCAGGTGCAGGTTATGCTGATCTCCGGCGATAAGAAGAACCTGCCCGACACCCTCGTTGCACTGGCCGCCTCCAGCGCCATTATGGTTTCCAATATCCCCTTCCTGGGACCTATCTCGGAAGCCCGCGTTGCCCGCATTAACGGTGAATTTGAGATCAACCCTCCTATCGCACGGATGGAAGAAGCCGACCTCGACCTTATCGTCGCTGCTACCATGGATAATGTAGTGATGGTAGAAGGCCAGATGAAAGAAGTCTCGGAAGCCGTCATGCTCAATGCCATTAAATTCGCCCATGAAGCCATCAAACAGCAATGCCAGGCTCAAATTGAACTGGCGGAAATGGTCGAAGCAGCCAGGGAAAAAATGCCGGTGCCCGAACCCGTTGAGGATAAAGAACTGGAGACAGCTATTCATGAATATGCTTATCCCAAATTCTATGATATCGCCCGCCAGGGGATGAACAACAAACATCAGCGGCATGATGCATTTTCTGCTGTAAAAGAAGCATTTATCGGAACAATACCCGAAGAGAAACGGGAAGAACTTGAACCGATGATCAGCCGCTATTTTGAGGAGGAAGAACGGAATGCCGTCAGGAATTGCATTCTCGACGACCGGATCAGGCTCGATGGCAGAGGACTGGAAGACATCCGCCCAATCTGGTGCGAGGTGGATTACCTGCCGGCGGCCCACGGCTCCGCTATATTCACCCGCGGAGAGACCCAGGCCCTGGTGACCGTTACCCTCGGCACAAAACTCGACGAACAAGTGCTTGACGGCGCCGTTGTCGAAGGCAAAAGCGACTTTATGCTGCATTACAATTTCCCGGGCTTTTCAACCGGTGAAGTAAAGCCTATCCGGGGAACCAGCCGTCGCGAGATCGGACATGGCAACCTGGCTATGCGAGCCATCAAACCCATGATCCCGGCCGACGACATCAATCCGTACACAGTGCGTATTGTGTCGGATATACTGGAATCCAACGGATCATCATCAATGGCTTCGGTTTGCGGCGGAACGCTGGCCCTTATGGATGCCGGCGTGAAAATCCACAAACCGGTCTCCGGAATCGCCATGGGCCTTATCACCGACCCGAAAAGCGGCAAGTATGCCGTATTATCGGATATCCTCGGCGATGAAGACCACCTGGGCGATATGGATTTCAAAGTAACGGGTACGGTCGATGGGATCACCGCCTGCCAGATGGATATCAAGATCGAAGGCCTGTCCTATGAAATCATGGAGCAGGCCCTTGAGCAGGCTAAACGCGGCCGCCATCACATCCTTGGCGAAATGCTGAAAACCATCGACAGCCCAAGGCCGGATTACAAACCGCATGTGCCCAGGATCGAGAAGATGACCATTCCCAAGGAATTTATCGGCGCTGTGATCGGACCCGGCGGCAAGATCATCCAGGAGATCCAGAAAGACACCGGTTCGACCATCATCATCGAAGAGGTGGGCGATGTCGGGGTCATCGATATCTTCTCCGGTAACAAAGAATCGATCGAGGCAGCCAAAGAGCGGATCAGGAAAATCGTCGCCATCCCGGAAGTCGGTGAAATCTATAATGGTAAAGTGAAAAGCATTGTCGCTTTCGGAGCTTTTGTCGAAATCCTCCCGGGCAAAGAAGGTCTGTTGCATATTTCTGAAATTGACTGGAAACGGGTAACCGACATCGACCAGTACATGAAGGTCGGGCAGATGCTGGAAGTGAAGCTGATTGGCATAGATAACAGCACCGGTAAGCTCAAACTGTCGAGAAAAGCGCTGATACCGCAACCGCCCCAGAAGCAGTAATTTTTTTGAAACTTAACTGCGCGGGGATCGTACAAATTACGTTAGCTTTGTACTCCCATAAACCGAACTATGCGCCAGTTAAAAATTACCAAACAAGTTACCAACCGGGAAACTGCATCACTCGACAAGTATTTGCAGGAGATCGGGAGGGTTGAACTTATTACGGCAGAAGAAGAAGTTGAATTAGCCCGGCGCATTAAAGCCGGTGATAAAGACGCGCTGGAAAAACTAACCAAGGCCAATCTTCGTTTCGTCGTTTCCGTTTCAAAACAGTATCAGAACCAGGGGCTTAGCCTTCCTGACCTGATCAATGAAGGAAATCTCGGTCTCATCAAAGCCGCCCAGCGGTTCGATGAGACCCGCGGATTTAAATTCATCTCCTATGCCGTGTGGTGGATACGGCAATCGATCCTGCAGGCATTGGCCGAACAATCCAGGATTGTGAGGCTGCCGCTCAACAAGATCGGATCGATCAACAAGATTAATAAAGCCTATGCCCGGCTGGAACAGCAGAACGAACGCGAACCCGATTCTGTCGAGATCGCTGAAATGCTGGATATCCCGGAAAGCGAGGTGAAAGAATCGATCCGCAACTCAGGCCGCCATATCTCCATGGATGCGCCCCTGATCCAGGACGAGGAAAATACGCTGTATGACGTGCTGCGTGGCGACGATACCAACACTCCCGAAAAAGAGCTGATGGTCGAATCGCTCCGGAAAGAGATCGACAGGGCCATTTCCACGCTGACATCCCGCGAAGCTGACGTGGTCAGGCTCTATTTCGGATTGAATTCCAAACACCCGATGACGCTGGAAGAGATCGGTGAAAAGTTTGACCTGACGCGCGAAAGAGTCCGCCAGATAAAGGAAAAAGCGATCCGAAGGCTGAAACATACGTCACGGAGCAAAATTCTCAAGTCCTATCTGGGATAGCATTATTATTTATGATCAACTTTTCTGAAAATACTTTTCCATTGATCGCCCCTTCGATGCTGAGCGCCGATTTCGGCAACCTGCAACGCGACATCGGGATGGTGAACCAAAGTGAAGCCGACTGGTTCCATATTGATGTGATGGATGGTGTTTTCGTTCCGAATATCTCTTTCGGATTCCCTGTCCTCCGCCACATTCAGAAACATGCGCGCAAGCCGCTCGATGTCCACCTGATGATCGTCGATCCCGACCGGTACATCGAGAAGTTCAGGGACCATGGGGCAGAGGTGATCAGCGTGCACTACGAAGCCTGCACCCATCTGCACCGGACCGTCGGAGCAATAAAAAAACTCGGCGCCCTGGCAGGGGTTGTGCTCAATCCCCACTCCCCGGTCTCGCTGCTGGAAGAGATCATCCCTGACGTCGACCTGGTCATGCTTATGTCGGTCAATCCCGGATTCGGCGGACAGAGTTTTATTGAGGGCACCCTCGACAAGATACAGAAGCTTAAGGAGATGATGGCCCTGAAAAATACCACTGCAATTATTGAGGTCGATGGCGGGGTGACATTAGAAAACGCGCCCCGGCTGGTAAAAGCCGGAGCGCAGGTGATGGTGGCGGGCCAAACCGTCTTTGGATCGCCTGATCCGCAGAAGGTTATCTCCTCTTTAAAAAAGCTTACCGCCTGATCAGCTTACTTTGTGTATGGAGACATAACATTTATCCGGACCCTGGATCAGGTTCAACGGATTCAATGCATTATGATAAACCCAGATTGAAATGATTTGTCCGGGCATTAGATATACCACATCAGAAACGTTCGGTGCATTATTCCATTCCAGCGGAACAGGTTCTCCCATATTGCCGAATGTAGCGATCGCCAGGTTATTCCCAATTGCATAGGGCCCAGTTGCACCAGGCACCGGACCGGTGTAGATTGCAATGGATATATAGGATCCCGGCATAACCTGCGCCATATACACTGCGAATTCGCATCGCGCATTCACCTGGTAGTAGCCTTCTGTCAGCGCTGTAAAATATGCCATTTCCGGTGGAACGGCCATATTTGCGGCAGGTGCAACGGTGAATTCGTTTTGCTCATCATAACCCGCAATCAATGGCGCATCGTTTGTAAAGTTGACCGGAGTCCAAATATTCGGCGGTATAACCTGGACAAACCCGTTCGGATCCAGCTGGTAAGCCCGTACCCTGCTTTGGTTGGGAAAATCAATTATACCGCCCGGATAAGAACGGATCATCGTTGAATTATCGCCTTGCGCTGTAGGTAACAACGTCGACCCGAAAGTTAATTTAAATGTGCCATCACCACCAAAGATCCCCAGGCTGTAATCATTAAATGGAGGATTCATACCGGCAGAAATGCGGAAAAGCTGTGACGCATTGAGTGCGGCAGCCCCTGCGGTGATGGTCTCAATCGTTAACAGGTGAGGAAATATTCCCGGAGCGCTCATATCAGTCAAATAAAGCCTGGCCGTTGGATTTGGAATCCCCGGAAATGCGAATGAAAGCGACATGGGTTGCGGACCGGAGGAAAATTCCGGATTTCCTACCGGGACGTTAGGTGCCAGAATCCATGGATCATTCCATGTAAAGTCAAGGTTAATCCAGCTGGTCCCATTATAGCCCAGGAAATTGGTCCCATCCCACTTAATCGCTCCGGCATTGGAATTGGCCGTGTTACCGATCCTTACGGCACCGTTCACATCCAGCTTTTCCAGAGGGCTGTTCGTACCTATGCCTACATTGCCCCCTTGCTGGATGTAGATACAATTTGCAGCAGAATTCTGCTCAATGACCATAACATCCAGACTTAACGCATGATCACGGATTTTAAAACCACCCAGGTTGGTGGCTTTAAACTTCCAGTCGGCTCCTGAAAGCGCATCTTTCATCTGGTATGTCGCCCCGCCGTTCCCTCCGAGGTTATAAACCCGGATGGTCGGTTCTGTCATGCTTTTGGCAACATCCAGCAGAGTTCCCGGCGCGTTGGTGACAATACCCACATTTCCTGCATTGGTATTGTAAATATGCGTGCCGTTAAACGCCCACTGACTATTTACACTTACGGTAAAAAACAGAAAGCAGATGCTCCCGAAAATAAAGGCGATGAACTGTTTCATGGTGAGTTTTTTTTAATTGATAATGAAGACTATGACCCAAACAAATATACGAAAAAGAAATAGATATGTCAAGGAATTCACCATTTATTTTCAATATTCATTGCATCAGGAAAATATTAACTTTACAGCATTAAAACAACATGCAAAACAATGAGTGACATCTATCATTTGAAGCCCGAAAGGCTATGGTATTTTTTCGGCGAGGTATTAAAGATTCCCCGCCCTTCAAAAAAAGAAGAGAAGATCATCCAGTACCTGATCGATTTTGGTCAGAATCACCAACTGGAAACGATCAAAGATGAAGTTGGCAATGTCGTCATACGCAAGCCGGGTTCACACGGGCATGAAAATGCACCCTGGGTATGCCTTCAGGGGCATGTCGATATGGTGTGTGAAAAAGATGCCGACATCATCCACGATTTCGACAAAGATCCGATCCAGGCCTATGTGGAAGATGGGTGGCTGAAAGCGCGGGGCACTACCCTCGGCGCTGATAATGGAATAGCTGTGGCCACCATGCTGGCCCTGCTTGAAGCAAAAGACATCGCACACGGCCCGCTGGAATGCCTTTTCACCATCGACGAAGAAACCGGGCTGACCGGTGCGTTCGGCCTGGACGAAAACCTCCTGAAAAGCCGTATCCTGCTGAACCTCGACTCGGAGGACGATGGAGAATTCTTCATCGGTTGTGCCGGAGGAAAAGATACCGTCATCGAAATGAATTTGATAAAAGAAGATATTCCTGCCGGATACCAGACCATGAGGATGAAAATATTCGGTTTGCAGGGCGGACATTCGGGCGACGATATCCATCGCAACAGGGGCAATGCCAATAAAATCCTCAACCGTTTCCTCTGGGAATCGGCTCAAAAGTTCGGAATCAGGCTCTGTTCCTTCGACGGTGGAAATCTCCGCAATGCTATAGCCCGCGAAGCCATCGGAATCTTCCTGGTGCCGGCCGGCAAAACAAACCAGGTGGCAGAATTCGCTGCCGGCTACCTGGAACAGGTCCGGTTCGAATTCAGGGTATCAGAACCCGATCTGAACCTGGAGATCGAAGAATTCGAGACACCCGGGTTCGTCATGGCAAAATCGACTCAGGAATATCTTCTGAATGCTCTCTATGCTTGTCCGCATGGCGTAATTGCCTGGTCGCAGGACATCCCGAACTTTGTGGAAACCTCCACCAACCTAGCCTCTGTAAAAATGCAGAACGGCAAAATCAGGATCGCTACCAGCCAGCGGAGTTCCATCGAATCAGCCAAAGAAGATATCTGCAACATGGTCGCTTCGGTGTTTAAGCTGACCGGAGCCTCCATCAGCCAGTCCGACGGGTATCCCGGCTGGGCGCCTAATCCGAATTCCAAAGTTCTGGAACTTTGTGTAAGTACCTATGAAGAAATGTTCGGGCAGAAACCTGTGGTCAGGGCTATCCATGCCGGCCTGGAATGCGGCCTCATCGGCGACAAATACCCCGGGATGGATATGATCAGTTACGGACCGACAATGCGTGGCGTCCACTCCCCTACCGAACGACTGGAAATAAGCACTGTTGATAAATTCTGGGTATTCTCGCTGGAGCTGCTCAAAAAGCTGGCCCTCGTTTAGAGACCTGCGCCGAATCCGATCCGGATGATAGGATTGCTGTACGGCGAATAAATCGTCTCATTGATATTGAAAAGGATCATCAGGTTCACGTAGATCTTTTCACCGATCCACTGCCTGTACCCCCCGCCCAGGTATATATCATGTGCCCAGGGCGGCTGGTCTTCCATTCCCTGTATAGGAGGTATAAAATAATCATAGAAATCCGGAATATAAAGCGGAGCATATTCCACATGAGCGTAAAGATCCCGCCAGATGTAATAACCTCCGAAAATGCTGCCCCCATAATAACTTAGTGATATAGCCGGGGCATAACGCTTATCCCTGTAAAATAAATAGGTCACCCCGATACCGGCATACAGATGGTCGGTGATATCATAGCTGATCCGGGGCTCGATATTCAACACTGTCACCCTTCCAAACTGGGCGCCCAGGTTCCCCCCGACATCCACACGCTCCCAGAAATCACTCCTGGCTCGCCGCCCGGGCATTCGCACCGTATCCTGCGAAATCATGTCAGGAACAAGACAAAGGATCAAAAATACAGTCAGCCAGATCGTTTTCATCCTATTGTAGACCATTACCGGATCGTTTGATTTGAAACGGTAAATTTACCAATATATTTTTCCGGCGATCACGATTGCACAATAAAGCCGGCCTTATTCCGTATATTGATGGAGAATCGCTAATTTTGCCCGAAATTTCAATTAATGGACACTAAAAGAATCCCCACCGCTTTCCTGTTACTGGTCACGGGCACTCTTTTTATGATGTCCATTATGGTTTCCTGCGAAAAAGATCCGATCGACCATTCTCCTAAAGTAATGCTGGAATTTTCGCAGGATACGGTTTTCTTCGACACGGTATTTACCAGCCTTGGTTCGGTAACCCTTCCATTGATTGTTCATAACCGGGGAGATAACAGGATCAGCATCTCTTCTATACGCCTGGCTGGTGGAGGCTCCTCTTTTTACCGGATGAATGTGGACGGCGACCCGGTTTTTGAAGCCAAAGATGTTGAAATTGCCGCCAACGACAGTCTCTATATATTTTGCCGCGTGACGGTAGATCCGACCGATACCCGGAATCCCTATGTCGTTTCCGACTCGATCATCTTCGAAACGAATGGTAACATACAGGATGTCAACCTGGTAGCCTGGGGGCAAAATGTCCACTACATCCTGGCCGACTCCTACATCCCGGGGTTCCCGAAATACAAAATAATAGCCCACGAAGGAGAAACCACAGTATGGACAGCCGACAGGCCTTACGTCATCTACGGTTTTGCCGTAGTCGATTCAACCGGCAGGCTCGAAATTCAAAGAGGGGCTAAAATCCATTTCCACAATAACTCGGGATTGTGGATCTATAAAGGTGGAACGCTTAAAGTAAAAGGTTCGCCCGATGCCCCGGTCATTTTCCAGGGCGACAGGCTCGAGGAGTTTTATAAAAATTTACCCGGACAATGGGACCGGATATGGATCAACGAAGGCAGCGTAAACAATGAGATAGATTATGCCATTATCCGGAACGGTTTTATCGGATTGCAGCTCGAGACTCTTCAGGAGCAAATGGGCAATCAGTTAATCCTCTCCAATACCCGTATTGAAAACATGACCGGGTATGGTCTTCTGACCCGCTTTTATAATCTGACCGCGTTTAACAATGTGGTGACGGAATGCGGGCAATATCTCGCTGCTTTTACCTGGGGAGGTTACTACGATATCCGCCACTGTACCTTTGCAAATTACTGGTCGACCTCTGTCAGGGTAACCCCGGCTATTGTCCTGAACAATTTCGCGGTTGATCAGGATGATGTCGTGTATCCTTTTGAATTCCAGGGTTATTTTGGAAATAATGTATTTGACGGAAGGAATGAAGATGAACTGCTGATCCAGGGAGATGCCGGCGCACCGTTCAATTACCGCCTGGATCACTGTCTCCTCAAAACCGTTCAGGATATCTCCAATCCTGAACACTTCACCCAATGCCTGGTTAACCAGGATTCGCTTTACCTTGATCTGTTCAATGGGAATTACCAGCCCGACACTTTATCACCATTGGTCGATCGCGGAAACCCCGCCGTTCTTACCGAATCTTTTTTTGATCTCAGCAGGGATATTATTGAGGGTAACAGGGAAAAAAGCCTGCCCGATATCGGCGCTTACGAGTTTATTAAGCCGGAATAAGGGTTCCAGGTTCCAGGTT
>ERZ795056.494-NODE-494-length-49741-cov-9.070100_pt1 | contig 49741 bp, 37 predicted proteins | sample MGYA00375140_ERZ795056 | MGnify/ENA primary metagenome ERZ795056 (study PRJEB30185, sample SAMN05720227) | activated sludge metagenome | isolation source: Anaerobic digester | place: USA | collected 2015-03-09 ...
AGTGTACACGGCTTCCCGGGAAAACATGGCGGTTTTCAAGTCCAACGGACTGAAGGTAAAAGCGATGGACAAAGGACTGCATGTGGCCCGGTCCGGATTTATGCCGACCGTTTCACTGACGGGAAATCTGGGCAGCAGCTATTCGAGTTTGTCGAACCGCTTTATTCCGACGGGAAGTTCGGAGGAGGAGACCGGCCAGTTTGTGCGGTTTCAGGGGACGGAGTCGCCTGTGCTGGTGAACCAGACGCATTACAACAGCGAGAAAATCGGGTACAGCCGCCAGATGAAAAACAACCTGGGGGTGTTTGCGGGTGTGAGTCTGCAGGTGCCGGTGTTCAATGGATTTTATGCCTCGAATCAGGTTCGTCTGGCCAAACTGAACCGGAAGCGGGCCATGCTCGATCTGGAAACCAACGAGCAGCAGATGAAGCAAAACATCGAGCAGGCCTGGTTGCTGATGGACATGGCCTGGCGGAAACAGGATCTGATCCGGCAGCAGGTGTCCGATTTTGAGACTTCATTTCAGGCAGCGAAGACCCGTCTGGAAAACGGCGTGATCAGTGCGGCCGAGTTTCTGATCGCCAAAAACAACGCCGACCGTTCCCGGCTATCCGGTGTGCAGGCGACCTACGAATACCAGTTCCGCACCCGGATTCTGGATTACTATCAGGGAAAGCAGGTTTGGTGAGGGGGGGATTATTGATTTTCGATACAGCGAATAATTGTTTACTTTGCACTATGCCAGAGCTTTTCAGACTTTTTGGGATTCGTTTTTTCTTCTTTAGTAATGAACACCCACCAGTGCATGTTCATATTAAAAATGGAGACGGAGATGCAAAATTTCAAATTAAACCAGTGCAACTATTAGAAAACAGAGGCATGAAAAGTAAGGATATTCATTTGGCTGAAAGTATAATTGAAGAGAACGAAGATCTGATCGAGCAAAAATGGAACGAGTACTTCAACCGGTAACGGAATCCTTAATTGCAGCTGAAAAAGTCTGGTTTCAGGATGATTACATCTTTGTACGACTGAAGGACCAACGTGTGCTTGGCCACCCGCTTTCCTGGTATCCGCATCTGATGAAAGGGACGGAAATCCAGCGGCAAAACGTTGAACTATGGAACGAAGGTGCCTGGCTGCATTGGGAAGAATTGGATGAGGATCTGTCCGCGGAAGGATTTCTTCGGTTTGTGAAGCCGGGGGAGTAAAAGTCTTTGCAAGGGTGTGCTCTAATAGTTGATACTCACTCGTTGATCCATCTTCCTATCCATTTCTGATCGCCTTTCCGGGCCAAGTAGGTGTACATGCCGGAAGGCAGATTGGCCAGAGAGACGGGAGAACCGCTTCCGGCCCAGCCCTCAAAAACCCGGCGGCCATCGGTGGCAAACAAATTCAACTCCAACCGACCTTCGACGCCCGAAAACCAAACATCACCCGAACCTGGATTGGGGTAGAGCCTGAGAGTCTTCGCCCATTTGGGTGCTCTTGTACTTAGCGGGATGGTATCGGCAAAAGGATCGTAAGGAAGGCCGATTCCGGAGATTTTCATAAAGAACATTTCATCTCCTGTACCTCCCTGGCGGCGGGCTTTACCGGCCAGAACCACATTTCCCAAACCATCAAAAGCCAGGTCATTGATCTCAGCAGGAACTTTAACCAAGTTTCCACTCTTTGGCAAAGGCTTTTTCCAAAGCAGGATGCTGTCCGGACTGTAGAGCTTAATAAAATTGCTGTCTGAGTTTGTGGTGCTGCGTTCAAAGGCGAGAATATTGCCATCCTGCATGGTGGCCAGAACGGAACCGGATTTTGCAGTGTTTTCTCCTCCCCAGATTTTGTGGCCGCTGGCATCAAATTTTCCAAAGAAATACGGGCTGGATTACTGCCATAGGTACCACTGGCAACAAGGGATTGGTAGCGGGTCTGCCGGACCACGGTATCAAACACCAGATTTGGCGCCGTCCCAAACCAAACCGTATCCTGGCCCAGTTGATTGCCGTTCTCATCGATTTCCACTGACCAGATCATTCTTTCGGCCATGCCACTCAATAAGTAGTGCCCGTTTCTCATGGGCTCGATGTTGTTGCCTTTGCAATACCAGTCGTTTCCTCCATTGAAGCGCTGGGTCCATTGCAACTGGCCATTGTAGCTCACTTTGATCAGAAGCCAGTCCTGCAAACCACCAATTGTACTGAAGTCAGAACCCATAACAAATGTGCCCCCATCCGAAGTAGGCAGCACCTTGGATACTTGAGGATCATTCAGCCCTGCACTCAAAGGAAGTTTCCAGATGGAATTTCCATTGGTATCGACCTTCTGGATAAGGATTTTCGAGTCCAGTATCGTGTCACCAACCGACTTTGATGCGATCACCAGGTTGCCTTCGAAACTTTTATGGATTTTCATATCAGGTGTGAAGCTTGTCCAACCACCAACCCGTCGCACAAAAATTGTATCACCAGTATTCGCCTGCAATTTCACTAAACCAATGCCATAAGCGGTACCTGATGAATTTTGTATTGCATAGCCCCACTCCCTAGCAGCAATCGCTGAAAAAATTGTCGATTCATTAAAATATACAATTCCATGAGATGACAAAATCTTTGTACCTACTAAAAACTGCCGCTGCCAATCCACACTTTGCCCAAATGAAATCTGATAGAGCAGAAGTATAGATAGCAGCGGCAGGTATTTCTTTAGTCGTTCTCCTGGTGAAGAGATTTCCAGTCCTGTCGATGCCCGCTCTTTCCTGAGGTATTGCCTGAACCGTTCTTTTGCCTTCTGTTTCCATATTCCTGCCATATCGATGAATTTCATTTCGGGTTCCGATCGCAAGCCGAATATCCGCTAAAAACCGGAATTGCCGGCATCGTTTTTTTGAACATCACCGGATGAAAAACAGAGAGGTGTGTTCATTGGGATGTTCATTGCTTTTCGGGTGTGTTGATAGGTGGGGATACAAATCAACAAAGAGGATTCTGATGTTTGAATTATTCAGGTTCAGATTATTGAAATGATGAGGCAGTTGCATCGTTCTGCACGAAGTTGCATAGCTGAACCGTTTTAAACAGAACATTTGCTTTTTTTAATCCCAAAAAATTATTTGATTTGAGTTCATTCCAATTCCCATGAAACGAACTCAATTTCTCCTTCTTCTCCCGGTTTTATTTCTTGCGTTGAGTTTTCAATCTTTTGGCCAAATGACCACGGTCTGGCAAAAACAGATGACCGGTACCGGTTTTTTTCTGAATTCTAAAGTAGCACCCGACGGCAAGGTTTATTCTGTGGGCTATTTCTGGGGAAAAAAGGCCGTCTTTGGAAACACCGAGATTTGGGCCGATACAGTTTTTGATCCGAATGTTTGGACCACTGGAAATGCCGATAACATAGAGTCAACTGGTTTCGTTGCCTGTCAGGACATGAATGGAGATTTTGTTTGGGCCCGGCCAGTAACCACTTATTGTGGAATTGATGGTATGACACTTTCACATATTTGTGTGGACGGAGCCGGAAATGCAGTTGTGGCTGGTAATTTTTATTACCGACATTACAGTCCAGTCAATGGGTGGAGTGCCTCGTTCAATTCGGTTCCATTTTTTCAGATCCCAAATGATCCTCAAGGTGACCTCCTGGGGGGCTCCCATTTTGCTTTTGTCCTGAAAATATCTCCTCAGGGTGATCTACTTTGGAATAAAGTATTTCGATCCGGACGCAATTCTCAAAATTTACATCTTGAATTTGTTAACAATACGATTGAGCTTCTGGTTCAACACAACGATACCTTAAAGGTGGACGGTGCGGTTTATTGCAATGGTTTAACCAATGGCTATATCAATGAATATGCCCTGCTGAAACTAACAACGGATGGTACGGTTATATCTGTTCAGAACCGAAATTTTCATAATCTGGTTGTTCCACCAGGCCCACCATCAGGTCGACAGGGGCTTCAAAGAATTTTTATTCGCAGGCTACCCAATCTTTCCTGGGCCCTGGCACTGTTTGATTTTGCCACATATGGAACGATGGTCGTCGATATCTCACCTGATTTTTCAACCATTCTGGATACGGTATCATTTAAAACCCGTTCAGCAACTGCAATCGCAAACAACTATTTTAATCCGGGTCCGGTTTTAGTACTTGGAGACATCGTTCAATTGCCCGAGGGAAAAAGAGGCTATATTTTTCAATTTGATACCCGAAATTATGGGGATGAAAAGCTGATCTGGAAAAACGACACCCTGGACCTTGGAATTCCGCCAACCGATACAAGTCTTGGAACGAATACGAATATTGGAAATGCATTTCTTCTCAAAACGGAAGGAACCTCCTGCATAAAACAAGTTTTGATGTTGCCTCCTGTTGGGACTTATTATGGCTTGGGAGCCAATCAAACCAGCACGGGTAATTTTTTCACCATCCCAAATTATTTTCCATCCGCTCTCAAACAATTTGATCGCAATGGAAATTTCATTTCCAGCCTTGATCTGAGTCAGGCACATAATTCGGTTATAGAAAGCACCGAATTTGAATTTGGGGATGCTTTAATCGAATATGGCGACTCTAAAATTGAAAAGGCTGGAAATCATCTCTACATTTCCTATGGACCGTACCTGACCAAAGTCCTGATCAATGAAGTGGCCACAACGGATGTTTCATTTTCAGGATGTTTATCCAACCGCACCCTTCTTACAACCATCCAGGAACAGGAACTCCGTGATGTCTATGTTTTTAAGATGGACCAGAGTATTGTGTATCACCAATCCTCCAATGAAGATGGATTGTATCGTTTGGTGAACGCTTTGGGGCAGACCATTTCCGAAGGTGATTTGTCAGGCCTTGAAACCCGGATTCAATCCAAAGGTCAACCCAAGGGCATCTACATGCTTACAATTCAACAGAAAAATAAGCAGACCACACATCGGGTTATGTGGTAGTAGATGATAAGGATTTCAGGATCGGACTTTTATTCCGCAATTGAGAATCGGTAATAATCTGACAAAACGGATTGGTTGCGCCCGGACTAGTTCCGAATTATCTGTTGTTTTTATGCTAGGAAATCCCCTGCCGGGCGGGAATTGAATCTCCATAAAAAGCGGTTCGCATTTCACTTTTGCATAATTTTCAATGCGTAAAAATTTTTATGCACGAAATTTTATGAAGATGGGGAAATAAAAAGGAGAGTCCTTCGTCTCATTGATTCGGGCAGTCCAGCGCCTGCAAATGTATTTTCGGGCACCTGTCATTTTGATGAGTTGAGGCACATTTCCTGGTGAAGATCAAACCTTCCAACATGCCTCCTTTCATAATTTTGGCTTTCCCGAAGGTTGTTTTGGCATAAACCAACTCTCATGAACAGGTAGTTTCCAGCCCCGAAGTTTGGCATAGTCTTCAATTGGGCACAAAAACAGAGCCGTTCGGTCAGCCTTGTTCACTTCGGCTTTCCCAAATGGATATATGGCTCCCGGTTCGGCGCCAAACCAATTGTTTCCACCAAACCAGCCATATTTCTGGCAATGCTCCCAGTATGTACTATCACTGTTGAATGGCTCCCTTATTCGGCAATAATCAATGGCACTCGCCCAATCTTCAGGATACAAATCCAACTTGCGGATGGCATCCAGAGCATAAGGCTCCAGCTTTTTTAGCGTCTCGCCGTCTGCATGGCGAATCAAAACTTCTACTTGTCCCGTACCTGCGTTCCGGCCGGTTTCCCTGAATTCGCCCAGTAAGTGAAAACCTGGCCAGCCGTATTCTGCACATATTTCCAGAAACTCTTTTCTGTTTTCCAGATCCAGAACCCGGATTTTTCTCCACCTCCTTTTCCCTGAAACAAAAATAGATCGCCAACCGGTTCTGTATCGTTGGTCCTTTATCCCAATTCGATTAATCCTGGCAATCAAAGGCTTGTTTACGTTTGATTTGTACACCCGGAAACAGGAATCCATCGTTTTTCTCAGCCGCTTATTTTGAGGGAGGTATATGAATTTGCGAAAGGCGTCGGATTTTTGTTGGAGATAAATATGGTGCTCCATCATTTCTCTGACATTCCGGTAAGTGCCGCCCCTCATGGAAAATCTTTGCAAATAATATCCCGCCAATCGGGAGTCGCCCAATGTATGTGCATTCACCGCAGCCATCAGATAATCCTGGTTAAAACCCTGAACGGAATCCAGAGCAAAGGCAATCCTGAAGCAGGAATCCGATTTGGCATAAGATGAATCCATAAAATGATGCTGACCAAGATAAAAATTTGTGTAGTAAACCACATGTTGCGGTGACTGACCAATCGATTGCGCTCCCCAAATACTGATGTGTAAAAGACTTAGAAATGCGGTTTTGAATTGAAACACGTTTTATTCTTAATTTTGAAGCGATAGATCCTTTGGTAGGTAACGTATTTACGGGACAAGGATTTTATCGGAAAGGCAGGGAATAGCACCGATTCAGTTCCCACAAATCAAGGGTGGACCAAAATTGTAAGATCTCTCCCAGAGCACTTGCTGGGTGAAATGAAGAGGAGAGGAACTAACAGAAAACGTAATACCTTCAAGTTCATTGTAGCAATTTGATTCGAAAGTAGCCAAAATTCCCATGCCTGAAAATACAGATGGGTTATCCATGATCAGGTATAATGGCTGCCGGATGTTTCCAGGCAATTGCCGGAAAGGTCAAAACAATTGTAAAAAATCCTCTAGGGGTTGGTAAAACATTTCCGGGAAGTCCAGGACCAATTTTACCAATTGCCAAACCCTTTTTATCAATTGTAAAAGTTGCGGCGGGAGTTGTACCGGATGGTTTACCATAACCCGCCGCAATTTTTACAACCCCACAGCCGGGTTTTACTATTGGCGGCCACCCGGAGGGAATTCCCTGACGAGTTTTTTGGCAGTCCAAATGCTACAGGGAATTGTACAGCGCATTTTTACAATTGGTAAACAGCACATAACAATTGTAAAAATCGTCCGTTCAGCAGCCGGAATCATTTTATCAACCCCATCATCAGCCGGATATTGTCGAAAAACATCTGTTAAGTTTTTAAACTGATAATAAAAACTTAACAAAGTTGTTGAGTTTTTATTGTTAAGATATAAAATGCAACAAACAAAACTTAACAGAGATGTTGAGTTTTCAATTCTAAAATCAAAATCTCAACAACCAATTTTTAACAGGCAATCATGATTACTGACTCGTCAGCCGTCTTCGTAAATCGGGACCCCGAACTTTGAAAATTACTATTCAAGTTGAAAATGAAGAAGCATAAGGTAAACCTCATCTGCGGTCAGACCGCCGCTCCTTCGTCGCTCCGGTACCGACCACATGCAAGGCAAACCACTCTCTCTGCATTCCTGCATTTCATTCATAATTTGGCGCTAAAGAGGCCACGTTCCGCATAACTCATCATTCATCACTTGGCGCCAAGGTAAGCATCTCTCACCACTAATCAGCCCCACGATAAGCATCATTCTTGATGTGGATCATTTCCCCCAATCAGGCATCACCATTGAATTATTTTTCGGGCACCTGTTGTGTTGATGCGTGGGGATTGAAAATGGCGCCTTGTTAAAAACCCTGCTTAAGCAGTGGGCGACACACGCATCCAGGCGGAGCAATGTCAACTGTTCCGTTTTATTTGAACGCGGTCTGACCGCCACTCCTTCTTCGCTTTGGTACCGACCACATGCCTAGCCAAACACGCAATCCTGCATTTTATTCATAATTTATAACTCATAATTCAGCATTAAATCAGGCAGTTACCACCCTATCCACAAATCACACATCACAAATCACACATCAAAAAAAAGTGGTTTGCAGTCCAAAAGAAAGTTGCCTTTCTCTCAAACCACAAACCACTTTGGTTTCAGTTGGATGCGCTTACCGCACGATCAGCTTCCGGATATGGCGCACTTTGTCGTTCTGCACCTCCATGATGTACAAGCCGGCAGGAGTTCCTCTCAGATCCAGATCCTGGGACGCTTTGCCATCAGTGAGATCCAGTTCTTTTTCCAGAACCTGAACACCCGTGCTGTTGTACATACGGACGGTACTTTTCGCTGCCGTGGCCGACTCAAAATTGAGGTGGAAGAAACCATCGCCCGGATTCGGGTAGATTTCCAGAACATCCGACTTAGTGAGGGTTTGCTCAACATCTGTACAGATTACAAACGTTACCTTGATGGTATCGCGGAACGTACATCCATTGTTGCTGAGAACCTGTACCCAGTATTGTCCGGAAGCGCCAACGGTTACAGTTGGCGTGCCTGAATTATCAAACCATGAATAATCAGCAAAACCTGTACCGGCATTCAATACCACAGATGTTCCGATACAGGCTAGTGAATCTGGACCCAGATCAAGGGTGTTGATTTCTTTTGTTACCTGCACCAGATCAGAAGCCGTACAGCTACCTGACGTGACGGTCCAGGCAAATGTATTGACACCGGATCCCAGGTTGGTCACTTCTGAAACTGGATTGCCTGGCTGTGCAATGGTTCCGCTACCGGAAACCAGAGACCATACTCCAAATCCTGTAACAGGTGCTGTTGCGTTGAGGAAAGTGCTGCTTCCACAAATGGTTTTGTCAGCACCGGCAAGTGCGGTCACATTTCCTGGCGTAGCATTGATGATGATTTCGTCAAAGGTTGGTGCACAAGGAGCGTTGCTGATGGTCCATCGGAAGATATTGGCTCCATTACCTAAACCGATTACCGTTGTACTGGCGCTGGTCAGGTTTGCAATTGTTCCGCTTCCGGAAACAAGTGACCAGCTACCGGTGCCTTGTGTTGGAGTATTGCCGGTTAATGTTGCCGACGATCCGCAAATGGTCTGGTCGTTTCCGGCATTGGCCGCAACCGGATTGTTTACCACTGTAATCTGAACCTGGTCCACACTTGGCTGGCATACGCCACTGGTGACGGTCCAGCTGAACACGTTCACACCGGCACCCAAACCTGTAACAGATGTCAGGCTGCCATTCGGGTTGGTAATATTTCCACTTCCCGAAACCAAAGCCCACACACCAGTGCCTGTTCCGGGATTGTTACCGATCAACTGGCTGACAGAACCACAAACGGTCTGGTCTGTTCCGGCATTGGCCGTAACGGCGGAAAGGGTTGTTGAAATGACCACCTCGTCGGCTGAAGCCGCACACGGAATATTGGTGATGGTCCAGCGGAAAACGTTGGCACCGTTTCCTAGTCCGGTCACTGTTGTATTCGGATCTGATGGATTGGTGATGGTTCCGGTTCCGGACACCAATGTCCACAATCCCGTTCCAGCCTGCGGAACATTTCCACTAAGTGTAGCAGTGGAAGTACAAAGGTTTTGATCAATTCCTGCAATTGACAGCGATACGGAATTGATTCGTTCAACGTTCACATCATCGGAACTTGTAGGACAGGTTCCATTGATGATGGTCCAGCGGAAAACATTCATACCTGCCCCAAGTGCCGTGACCTGAGTGGTAGGAGAGTTGGCATTGGTGAACGTTCCGGAACCTGATACTACAGTCCATGTACCGGTTCCTGTTCCGGCGTTGTTACCGGAAAGTTGCGTCGATTCACTGCACAACACCTGATCCTGTCCGGCAACTGCTGCAACGGCATTGGTGGTAGAGTTGATGATGACTTCGTCTGTGCTGGCAGCACAAGGTGAGTTGGAAATGGTCCAACGGAAGGTGTTGGCGCCAGTGCCGAGTCCGGTAACCTGAGTTTGAGGATTGAACACATCCTGAATCTGTCCGCTTCCTGAGACCAGAGTCCAGAGGCCATTTCCGATGGAAGGAGTTGTAGCGGCAAGTGTGGCAGAATTGGTACAGATGTTTTGATCTGTTCCGGCAAATGCAACGGAAGGAGCTGGAACACGGGTCACCACTACATCGTCAAATGAAGGAGGACAATTTCCATTGGTGATGGTCCAGCGGAAAACGTTAAGTCCGGTTCCGAGTCCGGTTACGGTTGATGTCGGGCTGGTTGGTGATGTGATGGTTCCTGTTCCCGAAACCAGTGACCACTGTCCGATTCCGAACGTTGCGGTGTTCCCAGCCAGTGTTGCCTGTGTATTACAAAGAGTCTGATTCTCTCCCGCTTGTGCGATGGTGGCATTTCCAAGATTGGTGATGATGACATCGTCTGTTGTCTGACTGCATGGAGGATTGGTCACAGTCCATCGGAAAACGTTTTGTCCGTTCCCAAGGTTTGTCACCAGTGAATTCGGACTGGAAGAATTTTCGATTGAGCCGGAACCTGAAATCAGTGTCCAGATTCCCGTTCCGGATGACAACGGAGAAGCCTGAAGATTGCCTTGTCCACCACAAACAGACTGATCCTGACCTGCACTGGCAGTTTGAGGAAGAACCCGTGTTATCCGGACTGTATCTTTGGATTGTGGACATGAACCGTTGGTAATCGTCCACACAAAAGTGTTCACCCCGTTTCCGAGGCCTGAGACACTGGCGTTCGGGGAGGTTGGATTGACAAGTGTTCCGGAACCGGAAACAAGTGACCAGATTCCGGAAGAAGGGGTAGGAGTATTTCCTGCAAGGACAACCTGCTCGCTGCAAAGAGTTTGATCTGCCCCAGCCTGAGCTGTTACAGACGGCGTCACCACAATGTTTAGGTCATCGGTGGTAGCTGGACAGGTTCCGTTGCTGCTTGTCCAACGGAAAACGTTGTTTCCGCTTCCCAAACCAGTTACCTGAGAATTGGGTTGAGCAGGATTCGCAATGACTCCGGTTCCTGAGACAAGTGTCCAGAGACCGGTTCCGACTGTAATGGTATTTCCAGTCAGAGTCGCACTGGTTCCACAGATATTCTGGTCTGCTCCTACAAATGCTGGGGTTGGTGAGGCATATCGGGTGATGGTCACGGTGTCTTTGCTGGTGGCACAGCCGGGAACCGAAATAGTCCACACGAAGCGGTTGATTCCTTCTGAAAGTCCCGAAACTCCTGAGTTCGCTGAATTCGGGCTGCTCACTATTCCATTTCCCGCGATTGAAGTCCAGGTTCCGGTTGCAGTACCAGTGGCTGCGTTTCCAGCCAGAGTTGCGGAAGTCGCACAAATGAACTGATCTGCTCCGGCAACGGCCACCTGGCCAGGTCCTGAGTAGGTAATCGTAACTTCAGAAAGGGAGTTTCCACAGGAGTTGGAAATGGTCCAACGGAAAACGTTTGTACCCTGACCAAGATTCGAAACAGCTGAATTAGGTGAGTTAGGATTGGTAATGATTCCACTGCCGCTGAGCAAAGTCCATGTTCCGGTTCCGGAAACAGGTGTGTTCCCTTCAAGAAAAACAGTCGGAGAACAGGTAGTGTAACTTGGTCCTGCGTTGGCAGTGGTAGGTGGAGATGCAATCTGAACACTGTATTCTTCGATTTCTCCGGATTCGTAAGGACCGGTAAAACAGGCGGAAGAACTTGGTATAGAAGTTCCTGGATTGAAAGCAAAAATTCGCATTGGAACTGTTGTGCCTGGAGTGCCGATGTTATTGGCGAAGAAGAAATTGCCCGTAAACAAGGTTGAATTTGTTAGTGTAGGGGACTGGAGAACCTCGTTGGCATCGTCATAGTCTCCGTCATTATTAAAGTCAATCCAGATTGCCACATACATGCCCGCCGAAGACAAACTTACTGAAAGTGATTTGGTTGTTCCCAAACAAACAGAACCGGTCACATTTTTAAAATTCTGGTACGCTCCTTTGAATTGGTCGGTCAGGCTGTTGTTGTTGATACCTGCAAAATTTACATTGGTGATGTAGCGGTTTGCCGCAAAAGAGTTTTTCTGGTTGATGGGAGTGGCGCAACTAATGTTAACATTCACAGGTGTTGAGTATGCCGGGGCACACGTGCCATTGGTTACCTGTGCACGTAAAGAGAGGATATCTGGCGTTTCACTGGTCACATAAAATGTATCCGGATTGCTGCCTGTAATTGACGTAAAAACGCCACTGCCTCCAAAGGCATATTGCCAGACAACAGTGCCAGTATGACCAGACTGCCCGGTTAAAATTGATCCGTTTGAAACAATATTCAATGGATTTACATTGGTTGTGCCAGCCACGCTGAAGCAGGAAACCTGCTGAATACAAACGTTGTAATCTCCATAAACCGGGGAGCTGCCGTAAATTCGAATGTAGTAAGTAGTGCCTATGTTCAGGTTTGTCATGTAAAGTGATTCTCCCAGACCAGCTGAACTGTCGTCCACACATCCTTTGGAAACCAGTGCGGCACATGTTCCGGAAAATCCTTCCACTACTGGATCGGATGCTCCTGAATTGTCCACAAATACACGTGCGTTGGCAGAAGTGGCTACAAATTTGATCCAGATATCATTGGCAACCGGCGCAGTCGAATTGCTGCAGGATGCTGGTGGAAGGCTTTGAGTTGCACCATAGTTACTGGTCAGAATTTTTGTACAGGCTCCAACGGCGTTAACCGTCATGCTCATTGCTCCGGTGCAATTGTCATGCGATGGGGCCAGGATTCGGTCAATACAAAGTCCGAATGCACCTGGATTACTTGCCACAAAGTCATAAATCCGGACGTAAATAGTTTGACCGGCGGTGAGATTTAATAAAGTGTCTTCCTGATCTCCTGCGAATCCTCTGTCGCGGCAAGCCAGACTTGTGAGGGCTCCACAGCTTCCGGAATAGACTTCCATCACTCCATCAAAACCAGTGAGGCATGTCATTTTAAACTTGTGAAATCCGGAAGTTGCGACGGTGAATTTGTACCAGACATCATCATCGGCAACTCCTGAACAGGCAGCCTGAGGGGATGTTGTTGCACCTACTGTAGTTCCGGCAACCGGAAAAGTACAGTTGGTTCCTACTGAAATGGTTGTGGCAGTGGAGCATTCATCGTTTGCAATGGCAGTTGAAGACACTCGTTTCACACAAATATTGAATGTACCGGTTGTTCCGGCCCACCCATACACACGTACATAATACGTTTGTCCTGCCACCAGTGTACCGGGAGCAACTTTTTCTGTGGCTGCGGCAGATACCTGATCGGAACAGGCAAGTGAAACAAGTCCACTACAGGTTCCGGAAAAGATTTCAAGAACAGGATCATATGAAAGCAAACGGGAAACGATGACAGAATCCCCTGGACCTGATGCAACGAATTTATACCAAACATCCTGAGCAGAGCTGGATGTTGCACCCTGGCAGGTTGCCGGTGCTATTGATTGAGTTGCGCCGGCACTGTTCCCGAGGGTTGCGTTGCAAGTAGTAGATCCGGTAAGAGTGATTGCATTTGCACAAAAATCATTTACCGCACTGGCAGGTGCCATTGACTTCACACAAATATTGAAAATTCCTTCGGAGCCATTGAATCCATATACCCTGACAATGTAGGTAACACCTGGGATTAACGTACCTGGTGCTACTTTTTCAGTTGCGTCATAAAAGTTGGGATTGTCTGAGCAGGTTAGTTCAGTAAGTCCTGAACAACTTCCACTGAAAATTTCCAGAACCGGATCAAATGTGTCAAACGGATCTACGATGACGGAATCTCCAGCTGAAGTGGCAACAAATGTGTACCATAAATCATTGGCAAATGTGGAAGTGGAGCCTCCACAGGGTTGTGATGCAAGATCTTCAGATGCACCCGTTGTATTGCCAGAAATACTGTTGCATGAACTGGAAGGAATTAAGTTGGTGGGAGATGTACAATCGTCATTAGCAGGTGCAGGTACAAAATCTGATTTGAGGCAGGCATTAAAACTGCCGTCAATTCCATTCCAGCCATAGACCCGGAAATAATAGGTTTGTCCGGCTACAAGGGTTCCTGGAGCAAGTACTTCTGTCGCTTCTCCGCTTTGAGGGTCATCGGAACAGGCAAGGCTGATGAGACCAGTTGTACAGGATCCAGCAAAAAGTTCAATGACGGGATCAAAGCCTCCAAGGCCAGCCACGGAGATTGAATCGGTTGGTCCATTGGCCACAAAAGAATACCAGATATCTTTTGCAGTAGAGGAAGTAGCTCCACCGCAGGTTGCCGGAGCGTTTGATTGGGTTGCTCCAACTGTATTGCCAAGGAAAGGCGAACAGAAAGAACCCATAGGTTTGAAAGTGGCAGTTGCACAGCTATTGTTTGCAGGTGCTGAAAAAATGGTGGTGAAATCCAACCCCATATCCAACCAGGTTGTTGTGGCTGTGCCAGTTGTTGCAGCAGCATTCGTCGATGTCAGAGCTTTATTTGAAGGTGCCGCCGGCCCAAAGCTTGCCAGAACTGAAAATAAATTGGTGCTGGCACCAGAGTTCACCAACTCAACAATGAGGGTAGTGCCGGTTGGCAACGTAAATTGCTGAACAATATCGATCACAAAATACGCATTGCCAGTACCATTTATCACCTGAGAAGAATTAAACAAAACAGGTGTTAGGTTCTGATAAAAGGTAGTTCCTGAACCCCCAAACGTAGAGGTTTGTGTGTACCCAAGTTTCACCTGAAAATTCGTCAGGGTTACAGTCGAAGGAGTGTTGAGAGACTTTAAGAAATAGAGCTTGTCGACCACTCCGGTTGGAGGGTTGCCGAGGTCGGCAGCTGTATATAAAAACTGAACTTTTTTATCCAATCCATTAAAACCGGTGGATGCCCAGATTCCCCCCAATTCCTTTTTATACTGCTGGGCAGCAACTGGATTGGATATCACATAGGACAGTAAAACAAGAAATGAAAACAGGAGTCGTCTGGTAGTTGATTGATTCATAGGACGAAGAATTAAAACCGTTGAACCGCCAAAAGTGCACGATTGGCGCCGATTAATCAAAAAATAGAGAAAATTGTTTCAATTCTTTGGAAAAAGTACATGCCAAAGGGTGCCATATCCTGATGAATGGAATTGGAAAGTTGTTGAAATTCTTCCAAACAGGGACCCGCTGAAACCCTTCTGTATTTGCCGGAAACCATCATTTTCATTCATAACCAATCAGTTGGAATAAATTTTTCTTCATCCACATTATGGATTCTCGATGAAAATTTATAGAATTGGCCCCTGTTATTTTCCAATCTGACCAAACATGATAAAATTTACTCGCTGCCTGATTCTGGCAGGAATTGTCCTTTTTTCTTCCTGTAAGAAATCTGAAACGCTGGTTGAACCAACCGAACAGACAAATAACAATCTCTTTGGAGCTGTCTATTCTTCATGGCCTGAAGGATTTGAAGCCGGAACCAAAACCTCGTATGCTTCTGCCAATGTGGTACTGACAACCGGAACATGGAATCTGGCCGATGCTTTAATCGGAACTTCCACCAGCGACAGGAAAACTGGATCCAAATCAGCCAGAATCCAGAATACAGGTATGCTGACGATGAATTTCAATCTCACCAATGGTGCTGCTTCCGCTTCAATAAGCCATGCAAAATATGGAACGGATGCTTCTTCCACCTGGGGTCTGTGGTATTCAACCGATAACGGCACCTCCTGGACACAAACGGGAAGCAATGTCACAACTTCTTCTACCTCTCTCACAACGGCAAATTTTACATTGTCCATCACAGGAAATGTTCGTTTCCAATTGCGGAAACTGAGTGGAGGTCGTCTCAACATCGATGGAATTTCGATCAGTGATAATGTGGCCAATTCACCAACCCGCGATGATAATATGGCGCTTGGAAATCCAAGCAATGCTGTTGCCAATGTTGGGTCTCCGGATAACTACCTGATGGTGAAGACACAGTTTGCATTAGCGTATCAGAATAGCAGGGGATCATCTAAATGGGTATCCTGGCATCTTAGTTCTGCCTGGAAAGGAACAGCTACCCGTTGCGATTGCTTTACTCAGGACGGAACCCTTCCGATTGGTTTCTTCAGAGCCAGTACTTCACATTACACCAATACCGGTTTCGACAGAGGCCACATGTGCCCAAGCGATGACCGCGATGGCAGCAGTACCGACAATGCTGTGACTTTCCAGATGACCAATATTATTCCGCAGGCACCCAACAACAATCAGATCACATGGGGCAATTTTGAAGATTATTGCCGATCTTTGTTGAATTCAGGCAATGAATTATACATAGTATCCGGATCCTATGGAAACGGAGGAACCGGATCAAAAGGAGGAACCACCACCACCATCAACAATGGAAGTATTGCCGTTCCTTCAAATGTCTGGAAAGTGGCCGTCATTCTACCGGTTGGAGGCAACGATCTGAGCCGGATTTCCACCAGCACAAGGGTGATTGCCATCAACACTCCGAATGTTCAGACTGTAAACAGTCAACCTTGGGGGTATTATCGCACCTCGGTTGATGCGATTGAAACAGCAACCGGTCTGGATCTGCTTTCCAATATTGCCGATGCAGTTGAAAATTCCCTGGAGGCAACTGTTGACAACGGTCCGACCAACTAAGATTTTTGTTTTTTTTTGATTTCAAAAGGCCCCGCAATCTGCGGGGTTTTTTGTTTCCGGAACTTTTCAGTAATCCGGTTTCATCGCCTTACTGACCTACGAAATCAGCCGGGCGACGGGATCGAATTTATCAAAAACCCATTCCGCGTGCGGGGCTTGTTTCAGTTCCTCGGTGAGATCCTGACCCGCCCAGTGTTCATAATGCTTACCGTTTTTCCAGAGTTTGGATTTGCTCACATCGTACACCAGACCTTGATAAGCCACCCAAATGGTGTCTTTGTCGTTTCCGTTGTGCAAGGCCAGACCTCCACGGCTGATCAATGGCAATTCGCTGTTCACTTTTTCAACTTCCATATCGTCCCGCAAATATTGGTGTAGTTTTCGTAGGAGAAGTGTAATTTCGCAGTCCTTTTAACCAACCCCGGAATTCACCGGAAAGATGGAAGCGATCGTATTTTTTGTTTTTTTCGGACTCTACATTTTCATCCGCGTTTTATTCGGTGGGGGAGAGTCGGCATGGGAAAAACAAACAATTGTGCATAAAGAAGGGATTCTGCTGTTCAAAAGCCGGCAGTTCAGAAAAGCCCGTGAATGGTTTGAAGCGTCCTTGAAACACAGGCCTTATGATTGCCTCAATCTCGTGATGCTGGGAGATATTGCCCTTCATTTTGACGAACCGGAAAGGGCGTTGTTTTATGGACAGAAAGCGCTCCGGATGGACAATACCATGTGGCAGACTCACCTGCTGATGTCCAAGGCGTTCTATGCCATTCAGGTGAAAGATGAATCGTTAAAGCATGCGAAAAATGCAGTTTGGTTCGGCCGGAAGTCAGCTGATGCACAATACTGGTACGGGAAACTGATGGTGGAGAAAGGAGAAATGGAGAATGGTCTGCAGCATATGTCCGAAGCCTATACCCTGGGGGAAGAAGATGCCGGACCGTATCTCAGGTCCAGAAAATTTATATCGAATTCGTAATCAATTAAACAGAAATATAATGAACGCTCGCAAAGCAGAATTGCTTCAGAAAACCATCCAGCACATTGACATATCACAGCACAATGTGGTTTCTATGGTCGAAGCTATGGAACATATGGCTTTTCAGGCCCGCAACATGGCCCGTGGCGCTAAAATTTTCAACATGATGCAGGCAGATAAAAACTGCACTGTGTATTTAACACTCGCTGGTTCTTTGATTTCAGCAGGTCTGAAAAAAGTCGTGGTTGACCTCATTAAGAACAACATGGTCGATGTGATTGTATCTACCGGTGCCAACATTGTGGATCAGGATTTCTTCGAGGCACTCGGTTTCAAACATTATGTGGGAACTCCATATGGTATCGACGATCAGGAACTTCGCGAACTGATGATCGACCGTATTTATGATACCTTCATCGATGAGGAAGATCTTCGTGTATGTGACGCTACAATTGGTGAAATCTGCGATACACTTCCGCATAAGCCACATTCAAGCCGCGAATTCATTCGTGAAATGGGTCGGTTTCTGGCTGATAATGAAAAATATGCCGAGTCAAGAAAGGACAGTATCGTATATCAGTGCTTTAAAAAGGGAGTGCCGATTTTCGTTCCGGCCTTCTCTGATTGCTCCGCCGGTTTTGGTCTTGTGCACCACCAGTTCCACAATCCGGAATCACACATCAGCATCGATTCTGCCAAAGACTTTCTCGAAATTACCAAAATCAAACTGGCCAACCAGGAGTCTGGTCTTTTTATGATCGGTGGCGGTGTTCCGAAGAACTTTGTTCAGGACATCGTGGTTGCCTGCGACATTCTCGAAAAAGAAGCACCAATGCACAAATATGCCGTTCAGATTACAGTGGCAGATGAGCGTGACGGAGCCCTTTCGGGTTCCACATTGAAGGAAGCCTGTTCCTGGGGGAAAGTGGATACCGTTTACGAGCAAATGGTATTCAGCGAAGCCACCATCGCAATGCCGATTATTGCAGGTTATGCACTTCACAAACGTGAATGGGTGGGTCGTCCTGAACGCCGCTTGAACGAAGTGCTTGATGGTGCTATGGTTACCGCATAGATTAACTCATTGTATTAAATTGGAAACCTGTCAGAAATGGCAGGTTTCTTTGTTTTGAGGAGTCCTCCTGAAAGATTTGGATAAAACCGGAACCAAGGAAGATCATGATTCCGAATTTGGACGAAAGGCTTTTACTGGATGGCCTCTCTATCCTTGTCCGCAGAATTTGTCTATGAACTTTTGTATGCTACCTCGTGGTAGGTTTTGATATGGGGTCCCAGGAAAACACGGGCAAAAACCCGGATGATGGAAAGACCGTCTACAATGAAACTGAGTGACACAAAAAATGCCAGAACATATTGATGTGAATGAATGTGGCTGTACAACAAATCTTCTCCGATGAATGTGGGTGTGATGGGAAATCCAGTCAGTCCCAGGCAGGCAATCAGAAACACAAAAGCCTTGGTTCTGTATTCATACACGTGCCCATGAAACCGGGACAAATCGATGTCAGGCTCCACTTTCCGGATCTGAAGTAAAATCCAGAAGCCGAGGGCACCACACACAATGATCCCACTTAGATACATGTAAATTTGCGAAAACTCGAAATTCTCATTGAAGCCCAGGCCAAGCGCAATCCAGAAATGACTCATAATAATGAGGAGCCAGGTGTAAAGTAAATTTCGTCTTTCAGAAAAGGACTTCATCACCATCACCAGGCCAACAAATGCATACGAAACCGGAAGATAGGCCCGCACGCTTTCCGGAATGGTTTCCTTGTGGTAGAGTCCGTACAAACCGATCAGAAACGTGGGCACAAAAAAGTAGTACACATTTTTCTCGTTGAGGAAGGAAAGGGCCCGGGCAAACTTCTTAATCGGATTCCAGATAGTTTCGTACATAAACGAATCCAGGTTCCATTCTTTCAGGCAAAGAATGTAGAGCGTATTCCGGATTTTCAGCGGCATACTGGCCTCAATACTTTTGATGTGGGGCGAATAGGTATAAAACTGTTCACGGATCAGATAGCTCACCACCGAAGGCGAAACCAATAACTGGTAGGTCCTCAAAAACGCATTTCCGGCAAAATGGAAAAGAGCCAGTTTCTCGAATCCAAGGGCCACTTCAATGAAAATGATCCCGATCTGGGCTATCGACGAATACGCGATCTGACTTTTAATCGACGACTGGACACGGGAAATACCCGTGGCAATGAGCATGGTGGTGAATCCAAGAGCACCGATCAGAATCCGGACAGAGAGCTGGTATTCCCAGAACGAATAGGTCCGAAGCAAAAGGAAAACGCCCATGTGAACCGAAAGAGATCCATAAAAAATCGCACTCGATGGTGTCGGACCTTCCATTGCACGTGGCAGCCAGGATGAAAACGGAAGTTGCGCCGATTTAGCCGCAGCCGCAATCAGAATCATAAAAGCGATGAAAAACCCGACCAGACTATGCCGTTCCAGTAAATCGTGAACCAGAATGAGGTTGTTGAGCTTGCTGAAGGAAATATTCTCCATCCACAGGTGGTGGCTCATCCACATCGCAAGTAATAATCCAATGTCGCCAATCCGGTAAATGGAAAACACCTTGATGGCATTTTTCACGGGTAAAAAGCGCTCTCTGTAAAAGGCAATCAGCAAAAAGGACGAAATCCCCAGAATTTCCCATCCGATGAAAAGGGTTTCAAAATTCCCCGAAAACACCGTGATGGTGTAACCCATGTAAAAAAACAGGATGGTGTTGAAAAACCGCTTGTAGCCCGCTTCCCGGTGCATATAGTACCGGCTGTAGAGAATCACCAGAAAACTGAGTGAGGAACCCACCAGGAAGTACGTAGCCGTGATTTTATCAAAGTAGAAATCAATGAGAAACTGATACTCGTTGTTTTGATACAACATAATATCGGCCAGATTCAGATTGGGATGCTGATGAAACACCCAGAAATAAACGAACGGAACCCCAACCAGCATCTGCAGACCAACGGTTGCCGTCGCTACCCAGGAAAGTGCTCTTTCCGCTTTGTCCGAAACCAGAAGGCTGATCAAAAATCCCATGATCGGGATCAGGACAAAAAACTGGAGAAAAAAATTCAGATTCATTTTAACAATGGTTTAGTTGATGGAAATCAGGATTTGGTCTCAAGGAGAAACACCGGGAAATTTTCCTCGTGCGATTCCAACAGTTTGTCCAGATTGGAAACCACCGGAAGTTCTTTATTCACCCGTTTGTAGGGTTTGAAGACCTTGTCTTTGTACTGAAAAAGCTCTTTGGTTTCGGGATTGACCACCACCAGAACCACCCACTCATTCACAAACCACTCAAACGTAGCCGGATTCTGCTGAATGGTTTCCAGCACAATGTTGGGAAAATGCTCCACCAGCATCAGCAAACGGACAGGGTCGTGTACTTCGATCATCTGACTTGGAAGTCCAGGTCGCAGATCACCATCGATTCCGTTGGCCACCCCAAAAAGTCCCATCACATTGTGCGGAAGTTTGGTTCCGGCACCCAGTTTCTGGTTGTCGACCCTGGAGAAATAATATTCCAGGTTGATTCCACCACACACGGGTGCAGCGGCATTCAGAATATTCAGCAGGTATTTTCCATAGGGATCCACCCTGTAGTCGTAGGAATTGAGGAAGGACCGTCTGTCTAAAAACAGCCCTTTCGAAAGCTCACGCCGTCCGACAACGCACATGGCATTGGTGGCATGATTTAATTCCGGCCGGGGTTCAAAAAGAGAAACCGAGCGGGTGAGAATTTGGCCGTGGATGGTTTTTGGACTTTGTTTTGAATTGATCGAATCGAACCGCCGGGACCGTTCTTTTGCGTTGTAGTCCAGGGCCTTTTCAAAGACCTTTTCATTTTCCTGATGGTAATGCTGATTTCCTGGAAACAAAGATTCCAGATCGAAGTATACGATTTCATCGCGGGTGGTGTCACGGATGGCCCCCACAAACTGGGTGTCAACCGGAATATCAATGCCTCTTTCCTTCAGCATAGAGCGCACCACCGAATGATTGGCCATGTAACTGAACACCCGGGCATTTACCGAGCCGGCCCTTCCGGAACAGGCACCGCAATCGTAGGCGGCATAGTGCGGATTGTTCACCGAACTGGCGCCATGACCGACAATGTACACGATGGGGGCAAAATCTTTCACCAGACCAATGCTCTTCAGTACACTTTCTACGCGGTTGGCCATTTCAGGCAAGGTGAATCCAATCTGAAGATCATTTTCCCTGTGTTCGGGGTTCTTGTTTTCGATGATCAGTTTGGAATGCTGGTCCATGTGCTTCAGAGAAGAAGCGGTGGCCGGACTCATGGTTGGTTTGAAAATATTGGAAAACAGCTTCAGGGCCGACCAGAACCCGATGGTCTGCGAAATGAACCAGCCAAACACAAAATTGTGTGAGCTTTTGGAGAAGGTAAAATCGGTCTGCAGTTTGTTGCGAACCCCTACTTCTTTGATCAGATATTTTGGATTGACCGGTGCCGGGCAAACTTTGGTATAGAATTTCCCGCCCTGTGGCTGAAAGTAAAATTCAACCCCGAAAAACCCTGGCGTTCCATAGGTTTCGGCCTGATCGTCAAACCGCTCGAGGTATCGCCGGATGGAGCATTCCCTGTCGTCAATGCAGAAAACGGCCTGAAAGCTCTTCTTCGGAAGGTCCTTTTTCTCGACCTTTTCCAGTTGGATACCAGCAAGCACCTGATCGTAAAAACTCCACTCAAAGGATTTCTGCCACAAACTCAAAACCGTGTCCAACTCGGTAATGTCCCGTTTTTCAAATAAGGATTTCGGACGGACGGAAATCACTTCATTGAGCGGTTTCCATTTCCCTCCAAGTCTGGAATCGAGTGTATCCAGTTCAAGCAAAAGCTCAAAAATGATGACTTCCTTCAACGAAATCTTCTTTGAGATGAGCAAGGTCTGGGGCATATCTTCCACCACCGAAACCATTCCCGACCAGCCCTGATGTGCGAATTGCTGATCAAAAACATATTGCTCATACAGCGTTGGATCGGCCACCAGCAGATCAAGAAGGTATTCAATGGACAGATCTTTCTGCTTCAGAATCTGCCGGGCCCGTTTGGTTTTGAAAAAGCTCGTATAGCTGTGGCGATCCATTTCCCGGATGGATTCCAGAAAACCCATACCGTCTGAAGGAAAGTCCCAGATGGAAATTCCCTGATCGAGGTAGCTGCACAGAATCCGAAACAAAATTGGCTGGATAAACGATTCCAGATCGATGTTGAACCGGGTCTTCCAGCAACCACGCAGCACTCCGATTTTGGGTTCCACATTTTCATTGTACTCCTGGTTGATCATTTTGTCGAGCCAGAAATCCAGTTGTTGTTCCCCCTTATTTTCAGCAATCGTCTGGGCGGTCACTTCTTTGTGAATCCGTCCGGCCTGGTACATCTTTCGGTATTCGGCCAGACTCAGATAGGTTCGGTATCCAAACGTGTCGGATGCGTCTTTCAGTGCTTCAAAAAACGATTCCGTCTGGAAAGCGTGGAGTGAATTATGATGGATAAAATCCTTTAACGGTGCCTGAGCCGGAAGGTAATGCTTCAGGTCGTGCAACAGTTTGTGTTCGTCAAACAAAGCAATCGGGTCATTCATCGTGTTTCGTTTCCGGTTGGAAAAATCCTGTAAAGCTGTCATGTAAATGAATCCTGATTCTGTACGAATGGTATTCGTGTGTTTCCGGTTGTGAAAAATCAGGAAACGACGCTTCTGACACGTGTGGCTGTTTTGTGGTCGGAAAGTGTAATGTGGTTTTCCAGACCCACCAGCCGGATTGTTCCGCCACTGGCCCGGTATTCCTCCTTAAACTGGTAAATGCTTTCCATCACATTGTGGTCCACAAGGGTGGTTTTGGAAAAATCCAGCGTCACATTCATCCCTTTGGGAATTGCTTCCAGGCGGCTTTTAATACCCAGGAAGTTTGTGAATACGGCTGCTTTTTCAACCTCCAGAATGTAATCCTTCCCATTAAATGACACACTTGCCTGAGCGGAGAAGAGAGATTGAAACGGAGCACCATGAAGAAGGTGCAGCGCAATTTTCACCAGAATTCCGGCTCCGATTCCAACAAGCAGATCTTCAAAAAGAGTGAAGAAAATGGTGATCAGAAAAACGGCCAGTTGCTCTTTCCCGATTTTGAAAATGTGGAAAAACTCTTTTGGATGTGCCAGCTTGATACCGACTGAAATCAACATTGCGGCCAGAGCCGTGTTGGGAATCAGCTCCATATAACTGGATGCCAGTAAAAGGAAACCAAGGAGAAAAAATCCGTGGAAGAAATTAGACCAGCGGGTTCTGGCTCCGTTGTTTACGTTGGCTGAACTCCGGGCCACTTCAGAAATCATCGGAAGACCTCCAAGAAAGGCAACCAGGGTATTTCCGATACCAACAGCTATCAGATCCTGATTGGCATCGGATTTACGTTTAAACGGATCCAGCATATCGATGGCCTTTACTGTAAGAAGCGATTCCAGTGAACCCACCAGAGCAAACATGATGACAAACTTTATGAAGGTACCAGTTTGCTGAACCCCGGAAAAATCCACATTCATATGGATGCTGTCGACCAGATTCCCAATGTGAACCAGCGCATATTTCGGCAAGGTGCCGTGAAAATCAAGCAGCAGTTCTCCCGGAATGGCAATCAACAGAACAACCAATGGGGCAGGCAGTAATTTGAGGTAAGGCACTTTTACATTGCCCCATTCCATCATAATCCAGAGACTGATAATTCCAATCAGGGATGCCTTTGGATCAAGATGTTGCAAAAACGTAGGAATAGCAGCGATAAGCCCAAAAGGAGTTTTTCCTTTCGCAAGGGCGGGATCCACATCCAGCAGTACCGGAATCTGCTTAAAAATGATGATCATTCCGATGGCTGCCAGCATACCATGGACAGCGGACAACGGGAAGAAATCTACCAGACGTCCGAGTTTTAAAACACCAAACAGAATCTGGATCAGACCTGCCATTACCATGGCTCCAAGAGCAAGATGCCAGCCTGTATCGCCACCACCAAATTCGGCAACGGCACTTACGACAATCACAATCAGACCGGCTGCCGGTCCTTTAATCGTGAGTTTCGATCCTGAGATCATGCTCACCAGCATTCCTCCGATAATTGCGGTAACCAGGCCCATAACCGGAGGAAAGTCAGAGGCTTTTGCAATCCCCAGACTCAGGGGAAGTGCCAGCAGAAATACGATAAATCCTGAAATCGCATCGGCTGTAAAATTTTCTTTTAGTCCCGCTATTCCATCTTTAGGAAGGGACTCTGTTTTCGTTTTCATGAATCGAATGTTGAGAATAGTGATACTTCAGCCTACGGAAAAAACCGCTCCGGCATACTGATACTTCGGGCTCCGTTTGTAAGAAAGTCTTACGAACTGGTGACCAACCGAACAGTCATCAAATCCGCATGTTGTGCAGAAACAGAAATAATTTTTTGTATATGAATAGGTTGGATTCTCCGCCATCCTGGCCGGAACCCAAAATCTGAACCACTTTGTGTGTGAAACCCGTGAGTTGTCCCTGAAGGGCACCTCCCTGAATTTCGGGTGAATCGTGCTCTTCCTGTTCTTTATTATCTTCGGTTTCTTCCAGGAAAAACTCAACAGATGCAATCGCCATTCCGGAACTGGCTTGTTTCCGGATCGTGAATCCCCTGGATTCTCCTTTCGCACTTTCCATCTGCATGGAAAAGTTGAGGAGATTTGAGAGGACAAATATGGAGATGAACAGATATTGCATGTCGATCAGTGATGGCAAAGGTAATCAATCGGGATAGCCTTAAAACCAAAGCCTGTGTTTCTAATGGTATTATAACCGTTTTCCATGTAGGAAAAACCCGCAATTCCACCTACTCCTGGACCAAAATGATCGACAAGAGGCCCCTGCGTAACATGTCCGGAAAATTTCACACATAAGCCAATGATCAAATTGAAACCGGATTCTTCTCTTATGCCTGAATAAACCTCATCAATCTTTTACTTTCAGAAATAGGAAAAGCACGCATTCTGGGATTATTAGGATAGAAAAAAGCAAAGAAAGGACGGTGCGATAAAATTGTATCCATCGGATCTGGAAAAGTATTGTCATCGGGAGTGCAGGGAAATTCCTGCTATTTCGCGGCAATTCTGTCTTTGTTGACTGAGAACAAAAATCATGAATCTCAATGCGGGAAATGAGATAAATCGTTTTTGGGGACAACCGAAAGAAATTACTTGAACAGACAAAAACATAAAAACCAATGGCAGTAAAAATTAAGATCAACAGACTAAATGAGGACTTCCACATGGAAGCAATCAACGATGAAGGAGCCCGTCTGGAAATGGATGGTTCCAATGAAATTGGGGGACAAAATCTGGGGATGAAACCTATGCAACTTTTGCTTGCGGCTGCCGGAGGATGCAGTTCCATCGATGTTCTGGTAATCCTTAAAAAACAGAAACAGAACGTGCGCTCGTTTTCAGTGGAAGTGGAAGCCGATAAAGACAAGGTGGGTGACTATTCGCTCTACAAAAATGTTTGCCTTCATTTTATGATCGAAGGTGAACTTGAACCCGCAAAAGCGAAAAAGGCTATTGAATTGTCGCTGGATAAATACTGTTCCGTTGCGAAAACGCTGGAGCCCACCACTACAGTTTCATATACATTATCCGTAAACGGGCAAAATGTGGATTAATCAGCTCATGTTCCTTCCCTGGAAGTAGCAGATGAATCCGGAAGAAGTTGATATTCTTTTTCAATTGTTGAAATGATGCTTTCAGACAGGGCAACGCTTCGGTTGTAACGATCCACAATCTCGTCGATGTATGTAAGTCCATTGCAGAGATTCTGGATCTTAGGGCTGAGAATCAGATCCTGGTCATTCGAAGTTCCGTCCTTATTAAGCCGCTGGTTGTCTTCAAAATAGACAGCGAGACGACGCTTTTTCTCAATAAACAATTCGGTGCTTTTTAAAAGCAAAGGGATGGATTCCTGATAAAGATCCAGAATTTCGGTCCTCAGTTTGCGGTTTTCGATCGAGTACATTTTCCCGCTGGATTTGAAACCTTCGTACCCTCCGTTATTGGGCAGTAATTCAGTTGTATTGTAAAAAATGTATCGGTACTTATTGATGCTGTCCGAATTCCAGACTCCACCGGTTGAAAGGCTACCGAAATATCGGAAGCCGAGGCTGGTTTTACGATATGATTTGATGTCGGTTTTCATCTCGGAAATATCGCTGAGGAGATCGCCCCGCAGCCCTAGCAGAAACTCTTTGGCTACGGCCTGGTCTTCATTTCGCTGACGAAGATTTTCCAGCCAGGTCGCCAGCAACACAGAAAACACAATGACAATTACTTCGAGAAGTGATTTTTTAAGTTTGTCCATTGCTGCGAAAGAAACACAAAAGGAGGTGAGAAAAAACGAATGTCACCCAATTTAGCAGCTTCGGCCCTGAACCATGCCAGACAATTGCAAAAGGATTGAGGGGATGAAATTTCAGAAATTCCGGTTGATTTGAAGCATTCATTCGTCCAACTGAAAAAAAACAACATAAATCATGTATATTCACCACCAATCCATTTGGTTCTTTCAATATCAATTTTCTACTTTGGTCGACTAATTACGAAGCGAATTCAAAAACATGAGCGACAAAACAGCACTCACCTATTCCTGTGTTATTGTAGAGGACGACGATGCATCCCGTCTGATTCTGGAAAACTACATTAGCCGGATTGAATTCCTCGAATTGAAAGCGTCGCTCCGGAGTGGGAAAGAAGGGTTTAGTTTTCTGATCAACAATCCGGATGTTGACATTCTTCTGCTCGATATCAATATGCCCGAAATGAGTGGAATCGAGTTGATGAAAGCCATTCCCAACACACATGAAACGATTCTGATTACCACTGAATCGGGTTATGCAGTTGAAGCATTCGATTTACGGGCTCTCGACTATCTGGTGAAGCCAGTCCAGTTTGAGCGTTTCGCCAAATCGATTCACCGGGCCATCGATACCATCTATTTTTCGAAACGTGTGACAGAACCTTTCGAAGATCAGAAAGAAATCTATGTAAGGTCAAACTCCAAATTTTACAAACTTTCGTACCAGGACATCTATTTTGTGGAAGCACTGGCCGACTACGTCCTCGTATACACAGAAAACACCCGCTACATTGTGTATTCCACCATGAAGGCGATCGAGGAAAAACTGAAAGGAACCACATTTGTCCGGGTTCATCGTTCCTACATCATCAACTTACGGAAAATTCAGTTTATCGAAGGCAATACACTGATCATCAATGGAAAACACATTCCGATCAGTAAAACCTACCAGGAAGCGCTTTTCCAGAAGCTGAATTTCTTGTAGACCCTGTCCATGCGTCTTTGGATCGAAGGATCACCTTATGATCCGGCCTCGTTTGCTGAACTTGAAAAGAGAGCTGAAAACCTTGAACATTTGGTTCCGGTTCTTTCATTTCTGCGATTCTGGTTTTCTGATCTGGAAGAATGGACAACCCATACATCAGGCAGTACGTCCGATCCCAAACCCATCCGGATTTCCCGCCAGCAATTGGAAAGCAGTGCGAGGCTTCATCTTGATTATTTTAAACCGGATCCGGAACATGTCGGACTTGTCCTTTGTATTTCAGCCCGCCATGTAGGCGGATTTATGATTCTGGTGAGGGCAATGCTGGGCAATCTGGATGTGTTGATTCTACCGCCTTCCTCCAATCCCATTCCGGCTGAAGGGCTTCCGTCCTTTCGAAAATGGTTTATCTCCATGGTTCCAATGCAGTTTTACCAGTTGCTGGAGCTTGAAAATCTTCCGGTTGTTTCTCAAAACTGGGCGGGAATTCTTCTTGGTGGTGCAGCGGTATCGGACCAGATAAATAAAGCCATTTCATCGCTGGACTGTCCGGTTTTTCATAGTTATGGAATGACGGAAACCGTTTCACATATTGCGGTGAGGCAGATTCATCCTTCTGAAAACGAACATTTTACCGACATTGCGTTTGACTTGTTGCCTGGAATCGACATCCGGCTCAATGACAATTCCTGTCTGGCCATTCGCGGACCGGTAACAGACCAGGAATGGATCCAGACAAACGACGTTGCCGTTCTAATTTCTCCGACCCGATTTCTACTGTTGGGTAGATCAGACCACATCATTAATTCTGGTGGATTGAAAATTCAACCGGATTCCGTAGCCTCATTGGTTTTATCTCTTATTCCGGAAACGAACCCTGATTTTGATGTACTGGGAATGCCCGACCACCTTCTTGGCCAACGGGTTGTGGTGGTTTTTTATTCAGATGATTCAGAAACGTTCCGTCAGTTTTGGGAGAAATCGGACTGGGAAAATCAGATAATGAAGGTAACGGATCCGGCAAAACGACGAATTCTTCCCAAAGCTGTATTTACTTTGCCATCCCGACCAATGACGGCAAGTCAGAAAACCGACTTTCCGGCCATCCGGTCTGCTTTGGTGGCAGCAAACCCATTTTGGGAAAAACCAGAAAAACCAGGTCCATGACAACAATCGGAAAGAAATACAGCATCCTATTTCAAACAGCAGGTGATATTCCGGCTCCTCATGCCTTTCATGCATTGGTCCGTTTTGAGTTAACTTCGGGAGGAAAGTTGAAAGCAGAATTCACCCAGGAATACATCGACCGGGATGAAATTCCTCTTGATGAGATAGAGGCAGAAGGGTTTTCCGAAAACGACGATTTCTCCTGGAAAGGAAACCTGCCAAAATTCTGGCTCGACAATCTTCTTCAGATTCACCAGAAATCAGAATGGATCGAGGCAGTCAATTCCCAGGTTTTATTTATGGAGCCAGACTCAACCGAATGGATTTCCCCCACGGTCGAAAAAGACTGGATCCGGTTTACCGAAGAGCTTATACAAGCCTGTCTGGAAGAAGGAGGCAAAGAGCTCCCAATGGAAATGACGCTGGGCTCACTGGAGAAGAACAACTTTTACGAAAAGATCCGGCTCGAATGGAGCTTCTCCAGGCGGGAAGTGACTGCCCAGAAACTCTCCGGGGAAAAAGTGGTTTTTAAACTCAGTGACTGGGACGAAGGTCAGAATCAGTTAAAGTCCTGGATAGAAGACGAAGCAAGCCGCAAAGACTTGTACCAGTTCCCGACTTCACGGGGGATTTACTGGCTCATGAACAATGAAGTCTGGCTTCCATATACACCGAACCAGGAAGGCAGGATCTGGGAGTGGGTGGACAAAGAAGCCCGAGTTAAGTAGATGTCAATGTTTTGCAAAGTCAATTGATTTTCTGATTGTTGTGAGTCAATTCTATTAAAATGAGAATATAATGCATCATGGAAAATTCACTCGATGAGTACCAGTTAGGCGACCAGGAAATTGTGTATGCCAGTTTTGGAAAGCGATTGGTTGCCTCCATTCTGGATGGTGTGATCCTGTATATTGTCAATATGATCATCATAACCTTTTTTGGAATGTCGATCCTCAATCCTGGCAATCTGAATGATCCGGATAAGTTGATGGCACTCTTTGGTAAAATGATCGGTGTTTATGGCATAACTTTGGGCATCAACTGGCTCTATTATGCCTTATTGGAAAGCTCTGAAAAGCAGGGCACCATTGGAAAAATGGCAATGGGAATAAAAGTTGTTTCAGCCAACAACAATGCCCGGATTTCATTTGCTCAGGCAACAGGGAGGCATTTTGGGAAATTCATTTCTGCCATTATTCTGTTTATTGGCTATCTGATGATGTTGTGGAGCAATAAATCGCAGACACTCCATGATTCCATGGCGGGAACACTGGTGGTCCGGCAGTAAACTGAGCTGATTTCGAAGGTCACTGCCGGGAATTCAAAACATTTCTATGAATTGAAAGCATAGGGTTTTACATTGCTTTCGAAAATTACCGTCCTCAAAAATGAACGCTTACCTGATCGATGGATACCGTACCGCAGTTGGAAAAGCTCCCCGCGGATTGTTTCGTTTTATGCGCCCGGATGACCTGGCTGCAGTGGTGATCAAACACCTGGTATCGAAGTTTCCACAACTGGATCCATCCACAATTGACGATCTCATAGTGGGCAATGCGGTGCCGGAAGCGGAACAGGGCATGCAAATGGGACGAATGATTTCCCTTCTTTCCCTTCCGATTCAGGTTCCGGGAATGATTGTAAACCGGTATTGCGGCTCCGGCCTTGAGGCAATTGCCATTGCCGCTGCCCGTATTCATGCAGGACAAGCCGACATCATCATTGCCGGAGGGACGGAATCAATGTCACTTGTTCCAACGACCGGCTGGAAAACAGCGCTGAATTACAAAATAGCGAAGGAACATTCTGATTATTATCTGGGTATGGGTCTCACCGCTGAAATGGTGCAGAAACGCTACGACATCAGCAGACAGGACCAGGACTTGTTCGCTTTTCATTCCCATCAGAAAGCCATAAAGGCCATTAACGAAGGGCGGTTTAAAGAACAGATTGTGCCGGTGGAAGTGGAAGAAGTATTCGTAGGTCCGGATTCGAAGAAGAAATCCCGGTCCTACATAGTGGACACAGATGAAGGCCCACGGGCTGACACCAATCTGGATGTACTGGCCAAACTCAAACCAGCTTTTGCCGAAAAGGGAACCGTCACAGCGGGAAATTCATCTCAGACTTCAGACGGAGCCTCATTTGTGCTAATGATGAGCGAGCGAAAAATGAAAGAACTGGGCATTACACCCAAAGGACGGATGTTAAGTTATGCGGTGGCTGGCGTGGAACCGTCGGTGATGGGGATTGGTCCGGTTGAAGCGATCCCAAAAGCCCTTCGGATTGCCGGTCTTGAAAAAAACCAGGTCGATATGATCGAACTCAACGAAGCGTTTGCTTCGCAGGCACTGGCCGTAATGCGGACACTGGATCTGGATCCGGAAAAAGTAAATGTGAATGGAGGCGCCATTGCATTGGGCCATCCGCTGGGTTGTTCGGGAGCGAAGCTAACAGTTCAGTTATTCAATGAAATGGCCCGCCAGAACAAGAAATACGGGATGGTAACGGCTTGTGTGGGAGGTGGCCAGGGTGTAGCCGGTATTTTTGAACGGTTGTAAGAATCACATGTACCAAAGAGCCTGAAAAACAGGAAAGGCTTTTATTTTATCTCTCAACAATAAAAAAGCCCCGCTGTTAGGCGGGGCTTGGAATGTTCAGATTCGGAATGGATTAATAACGGCTTCCGCGGTTGTAGCCACCTCTGTCGCCACCGCCACTGTTGCCACCACCAAAACTTCTTTGAGGACGGTCTTCTCTTGGACGAGCTTCAGAAACCGAAATTTCTTTACCACCAAGATCAATACCATTCAAAGCGTCGATCGCAGACTGACCTGCTTCGCGATTTGAGAATTCAACGAAACCAAATCCACGTGAGCGGCCGGTATCGCGATCCATAATGATTTTGGAAGATACAATTTCGCCATAAGGTTCGAATGCCTGGCGGAGTTCATCGTCTCTCAACTTGAAAGCGATGTTTGAAACATAAAGATTCATAAAAAACTAAAAAAACTTATTAATTAAACGGATAGATGGGGGACAAACGAGGAGAAGGAAGGACGAAATATGACAATATTACTAACCGTTCTTAAAATCGAGAGGACCAAAAACCTTTTACGAAAGTGAGAGAAAATATTTGTTTTCCAACTCCACACGTAAAAAAAATATGAAATAAAAACCTTGATTTATACCAACCAGTTGATAATCAGGAATTAGTATTTTGAAAAAATGAGGATCAAAAACTAAATTATGTAATGAATTGTTTGAGATTATTTGATTTTGTCCTTACCCAGTACACTCATAATCTGCTGCATTGACTTTTGCATACCATCTGTACTTCCATCGAGGAAGATGGTATTCCCTTTTCCGGTTTCAGCAAAATACTTGATCGCTTCGGTCCACATGGAAAACATGATGACGTTGGTATCCAGATTGGCGTCCTGTAATTCTTTGGCTGCGTTTGTCATCCCTTTGGCTACTTCTTCCCGGAACAAGGCAACACCCATACCTCTGAGTTTGGCCGCTTCTCTTTCGGCTTCAGCTGCAATTTTAATGGCATTTCCTTCTGCTTCCGCAGCTTTGGTTTTGGTGATAAGCAGAGCCTGACCTTCATTTTCTGCGGCAGCTTTCAGGTTGTTACTGGCCACAACTTTACTCATGGAATCCATCACAGCCTGATCAAATGAAATATCGTTGATCTGAAGATCGATCAGGTGATAACCCCAGCCTTCCAGATGCTGGTCCACCTCATTCTTCACATAATCTGTAATCTCTCTTCGGAGGGACAAAATCTCTGCCTGCTTCTTTGAGGCCACAAACCCACGGATGGTACCTTCGATTGTTCGGACAAGGGCCGTCATAAGATTGTTCTCACTCACAAATTTGAAGGCCACATTCTTTATTGTTTCCTCATTCTGATCAAACACAGCAAAAAGCAGCATTGCTTTGAAATAAACATTGGCTTGATCAAGCGTTACAGCCTGAAACTCCAGTTCCACCGACCGGTTCTGGATACTGATTCGTTTATTGATCACCTCCAGATACGGAATTTTAAAATTCAGTCCCGGGTAAAGGATGCGGCGATATTTACCAAACATGGTGACCACCGCAATAGTGCCCTGGTTTACGGTAACCAGCCCAAGAAAAATGGTGAGGACGGCAATGGACAGAAAAATGTAAAACGTTATCATATCAGAGAATCAAAGATTTCGTGTTGAATTCGAAGAGGCCAAATAAACTGAATTTCTGGTATGTGGTTACCGATATTGGTAACAAGGCCAGAAATAACCCGATAACTGGTAAATATGCCCTGCATCTTCGATTCCCTCCAAAGGCACGCAAGGAAACGGACAATCCCAGCAAAACACTGGTTTATCAGACGGCACTTCTGACAAATACGCTACCGGAACAATGGCCATGAAATTTCCGCATGCATAATTCTGGTATTTAACCGACGGCACAGGGGCCGGAAACATAACTCCGATTGGTTCTGATGGCAATTCCCGGATCGTTTTCATCAGATTAAAGCCTTGCAGGAAAAGGACGGAAATGGCAGCAAATTTTGCCCACTTCCAACGTGCACTGATCTTTGAAAGGAAATAGCCAACCGGAAACAGAGCTGAAAATACAAGTGCACCAAAACCGTATCTTGGTTCTGTAATGGTGAGGAACCAGCTTAAAACCAAAGCAAGAACAGACAGGTACAGGAATATGGTGATGATGTTTCGCTGTCGTCTAAGGAATGAAAATATGGCGAGTCCGGAAATAAGTGTGGTGAATGACAAAAGAATGATCATTCGGGAATCTGTATTCTGAGCCCGAATCCATTGCAAAAACCAGCCCCAGGTATAAGAAGACGGCGGTGCAAAGTCGCCAAACTGAGAAAGGTAGAATTTCTTGTCGATGGCTTCAATTGGAACCTGCCAGGCCGGGTGCCCGATGGCCGTATTACGGATCGGAAAGACTGCATACCCAGTGATGAGCCAGTTCTGGAGAATCCAGGGAGCCAAAAGAAGGCAGCCAAAAAGCATCATCCAGCGAATCCGGACCCAGCTTTCCTCCTGGACTGCCAGATAAAGTGCCCCGGCCGGAATAAAAAGAAGGGCAGCCGAGGATGTTTTTAAAATGACAATCCAAATAGGCAGCACCACAAATGCAGGCCAGATTTGCCAGGGCGATTCTTCTTTTTCAATCGTTTCAAGCCAATGCGTGAGAACAAACCAGGTGCAAATGATGGCCGGAATATCGGTTGAAGGAGAACTCAGGAGATTCCTGAAAACTAGAAACGGGAGAAAAACCACAATCCAATGCGAGACCAGGCGTGACCCTTTCAGAATATTCCGAACCCTTGTGGCCGAATACATTCCAAGTACAACCGCAACCAGACTGTTCAGTGACATTTCTGTTTTCCAGAAGGGTAGAAAACTGAGGTTGGTGAAAGCAGACAGAATATGCCAGGTAGAGTTTAGTCCATAATGGCCGTTCAGATTGGCCATTCCCATTACCAGCCCTTGATTTTCCCACATCCGGATGAGTGGTAAATGATAGGCTCCTTCATCAAAAATCTCTGGTCTTCCACTTGCCTTGAGCAAAGAAATGCCCATAGATACAAAGAGGAGAATCCAGGATACCAATGGAAGAGATCGCAGTTTTTGGAAAATTTCGCGAACAAGTGAAAAGAACAATTGTCCTTTCAGAAAGCCCGGCAATAAAAGAGCAGTCCATAAAATCCCTTTCACCAAAGGTGTGAGGGGGGTGAAAAAGGTGGCAATTCCCAGGAAAAAAGAAAGAACAGCAAGCCCGCTCCAAAACCGAAGCCAGATGTTGACCCGCCCTTCTGCAAAGAATTTTCCCGTCAGAGAATCCAGGAGTCCACCCCATAGCAAAGCCAACATTCCAGTGAGGATCCAGATCAGAATTATTTCCAGCATGGGTTTATCTGAATATCAGAGCAAAAACTCTTGTTTGGATTTCAGACCAGCAAATGGATCTGCAGAACGCAAGGTGGCCAAAGATTTTATTTTCATTTCTCAGAAGAATTCCCGCCAAACAAACGGTAACTCAGGGCAAACTGAAGCAGATTGTTAAAATATCCTCCCTGGGTTCTGGCACCAATAATTCCGTTGTTGAAATTATTAAGGCCGATGGCATTGGTGGATACGACCGAATAGAGCAGCCTTCCGTGGATCCACAGATTATCAAATATCTGGTATTTGAGCCCAATAAAGCCCTGGTAGTCTAACTTTTTAAACAGATAATCTACGTTCACAAATCCAAGGTTGGTTCCGTTGTCAAATTTGGCATTGAGAAGGTAGGCGAACAGAAATCCTCCCTCTACCTGAAGCCCATCATTCACTTTATATTCAGCCACAAGAGGCAAATCCACATAATTGAGTCTGTAAATCAATCTGGGGTAGTTGAACTTCGTCACCTGGTCAAATGAAGTCTTGGCTCCTTTCATAGAATACATGATTTCAGGACCTACACTTAGTTTTTCATTCAATGGAAACCGGACACCAGCACCGAATACGAGTCCTGCTTTGTAATATCCACTCAGACCATCTCCGTCGATCTGGCATCCGTTCACTCCAACAATCAGTTTGCCTGTGAAATTCTGAGCGAATGTGTGTGAACTGCTGATGGTAAAAGCCGTCAACAGGAGAAGAATCAAATTTTTGGCCCTGTGCGGGAGGCGTTGAAGCATAGAAAGGAACGTGATTGCAGGTACAAATAAGCGAAAGCCGGAATCGTAATGAAAGAAGCTTCCGGATTTTTTAATTGTTTTGCATTGCAGAAACGGTTCAGCAACCGCACCGAAGCGAAATTATATGCCAAAAATTTCCGTCATTATTCCTTGCTATTACAACGAAGACAACATTCCTGTCACCACACAGGCACTTCTTGAAAATGAGAGATTATTTCCACAGGAGGTTGAATTCGAATATGTTATGGTGGACGATGGCTCAAAAGACGGAACACTTGAAGCACTTCTACGCTTTGAAAAGGAGAATCCTGGAAAGGTAAAAGTGGTTAAACTGGTTTCCAATTCCGGTTCCTACAATGCCATTGTTGCCGGGATGGAAAATGCGACCGGCGATTGCAACGTCGTGATTACAGCGGACCTTCAGGACCCACCATCCCTGATGGTCAAAATGTATGAATATTGGTGCAAAGGTCTGAAACTGGTGATTGCAAACCGGGAAGAGCGTCAGGAAGGATTTTTTAAAAACCTGTTTGCCAATACGTTTCACTATCTGATGAAGAACTTTGCATTGTCAAATCTTCCGGATGGTGGATTTGACTATGTCCTGTTTGATGCCATGGTTCGGGATGAAGTTGTTAAAATGAAGGAGAAGAACACCAACAGTCTTTTTCTCATGGTATGGCTTGGTTTCGATTATGTAAGCATACCCTATGTTCGCCAGGAACGGAAAATCGGGAAGAGCCGCTGGACTTTGAAAAAGAAACTGAAACTGTTTGTCGACTCGTTTGTCTCGTTTTCCTTTTTACCCATCCGTGCCATCACGACAACCGGATTTTTTCTGGGTATGGGAGCGCTGTTCTATGGCCTCTTTGTGGTCTTTGCAAAAATGACCGGTCTCATTGCGGCCACTGGTTGGTCCAGCCTTATGATGGTGATGTTGTTTGTATCCAGTTTCCAGATGATTTCATTGGGAGTATTGGGTGAATATCTATGGAGAACCCTTGATGCCAGCCGCAACCGTCCCAATTATCTGATCGATAAGGTCTATTATTCCGGAAAAAATGAACGCTGATTCCGGAAAAATACCCGGCTGGCTTTGGATTTTATGGGCAATGGCTCTGGTGTACCACCTGCTGACCATTGATATCTCCCCTATGCCATGGTTTGATGAAACTTATTTCGCCAGCATGACCCTTCACTTCCAGAAAACAGGTGAGTTCATGCCGCAAATCGGACCGATGCTGGAGTATTTTTATCCTCAATCCAAAGCATATGGACCTGCATACTTTCTGGTGATCGCATCCAGTTTTAAATTGTTTGGATTTGGTATGATTCAAATGAGGATTCCAGCACTGCTCTTTGGATTTGTTTCCTTACCGGTTGTTTATAAAATTCTTGAAGTGAGCAACATAAGGGCAAGCTTCCGTAATTTTGTTTTCGTCCTTGCTTTGTTCGATCCGATTTTTCTCCAGAACATTCACTCTGGCCGCATGGATTCAATGGCCTTGTTTTTTGTTTTTGGGGGCATTTATTTTTTGTTGAAAGGCTTTCGGCAGGATTCAGTTTTATGGTACTTTGGTTGCGGCGTTTCCTTTGGAATCGCTTTACTCACCACTCCCCGGATTGCTGTTTCTTTGATTGGCCCGGTTGCAGCTTTGATCCTTTTCTTTTTTTCAAAACCGACAACCAAACAATTTTTCCTGTCCTTTTCAGTTGCCCTTTTGATTGCGGGCCTTTATTCGATCTGGGTTTTCTGGGGTTTTGGAGGATACAATGAGGCCTATCATTACTTCTTTGGTAAGCCAAAAGAGGTGTTGTATTTCAAAAGTCTGGCCGACGGATATATTTCCTATAAGAAGTATATTCCGGTTTTCCAGATCCCCGTTCTTCTCTTTCTCGGTATCTTTATAAGCCTGATTATCTACTACAGACGAGCAATGGTCTGGATATTCTGGATTTCCATGTTCAACCTTGCAGCATTTTACACCCTGGTGAACGATACTGGTATTTACTCCATTTTTTCCATGCCCTGGGTGTACATATGTCTCGCCTGTATTGGCCAGAGCTTTACAACTTTTTTGTTTCAGGAACGGTTGTTGCAAATCGGACTCATCTGTCTGATGGTATTAAATATTTCGATTTTCACGTTGAAGAACACCGTTATCTGGCTTTTTGCTGCCTCCAGAAATACTGAGATTGTGCAGAAGCAAATTTCCCGGATGATCCCGAAAGGAAGCAAAGTCATAGGAGACGAAGCGTATTACTATTTTGTGATGAAAGCTGGTTCTGATTTTCAGTATCTGGATCGTGGAGCATCAACTCCGCAACGAATCGATTATCATAAAAACCAGTATAAGTATGAATACATCATCGTCAGAAACCCTCCGGCAAACCCTTTTGAACTGGAATGGTATTTTAAATCTCAGCCTCACCAGGAACTGGGGATGATAAATGTTCCCAGATCCGGTCATCTTGCCCAGAACCTGAGCAGTTTGCTCTCGAAAATTAAAATTGAAGTTCCGAAGGGATACGAAGGCAAAATTTATAAAAGGTGAAAACGATTCTGGCAATCGCAGTTTGTCTGGTTTTCATGGTTTGTTCCTGGGTTCTTGTGCATTACAAACTCTGGGAAAGGATTTCCATATTTGCCACCCAACCCGTGTTTGGTAAGAACTGGAAAAACGAGGTGGATAAACAGAAGACTTTGTACTATGGAACGGCGGCAGATCTCATTTTTCTGGGAGATTCCCATATGGAACAGTGCGAATGGCAGGAAGTCTTTTCCGGGCTGAGAACAACCAATCGTGGAATCGGGGGCGAATCAACAGAAGGTCTCCATGCCCGTATTTCAGTACTTCCACCCGGTGACTCCACAAAAGTTCTGTTTCTCCAGATTGGTATTAATGATCTGCTGGGAGGACGAAAGCCTGCGGATGTGTTGAGTTCGTACAAAAATATCCTCGATCAAATAGCTGTCAGACGTTACACGGTGGTTCCAACCCTTGTATTCTATGTCCGCTACATTCCGGAAATAAACCCACTTGTGACTGAACTGAACCAATTGATTCAGGCTGAATTGTTGCAGCGGAAAATACCGTTCATTGATCTGAACTCCATCATAGCCGAAAATGAAACATTGTTACGTCCTTATTCTGCTGACGGAGTTCACTTATCCGCTGCCGGCTACCAGAAATGGATTGAAAAAATGAATGCGTTTATTCCGAAGAATGGGCCGGTTTCCGGTTACCCGTCAGAAAAGAATAGAACAAAGGAGTGAACCGGAACAGCATTCTGGATAACAGCAAGCCAAAACCAAAGCCGAGAACAGGCGCCAGAAGAAATGTAAGCAGAAGTGTTGTGTCGTTGCTTGCCCCAATCCGGACCAGAATTTTCTTTGCGATGGTCAGGCAAGGTTCATGGAAAAGAAAAATCCCGAAAGAATAGTTCGAATATTCCTTAATCCAGGAGGATCTTGCGATTATAGGTTCCATTTCATCATACAGAAACCAGAACAGGACAAACCCAAGTGAAGTGAATCCAATCAGATGATAGTGGACAGCATAGTGATCGAACAATTCAGGTACAATGTTGATCCAGGTCCGGTATCCAACCCAAAAAGTCCAGACTGCCAGCAAAAGGAAGAATGTTTTTGAGGGCATACGATACAGCAGATTCATCTGGCTGGTTGCAGCAAAAACGCCAATACTGAAGAACAGAAGGCCTTCGACCTCAATTTTGGTCACACCAATCTGTTGCTGCAGCCCAAAACTTGACCAGAAATACAAAAGAGCCAGAATAAAAATGAGCTTCAGGTATTTGGCCAGAAAATAGATGACCGGATACAACAGGAAATAGATACACAGGAATCGGAGAAACCATAGTTGGTATGGCACCGGCGAAACCAGCCATATCCAGATCCATTTGCTAAAAGTGGTGCTCCCGAGGCTGAAATTGTTAAAAAACGGACGGGAAAAAGGGATGATTTGCAGAATGATGACAGTGGCAATACCCAGAGCACTCACTGAAAGGTAAGGTACCATCAAAGAAGAAAACCTCTTTCTCAGTATTTTTCCGTAAATCCTGGTATTGAATTCTCCTTTCAGGCTTTGAGTGGCCAGATAACCGGAAATAGCAAAAAACATCGGCACCGCCACACGGCAAATGCCATCGGAAACGAATCCTTCCACGAACTGAAGCCACAGAGCCGGACTGAACTGCTCTCCATCGCTGAATTTCAGATTCACATTGTAGCCATGGATAAAGGCCACCAGAATCATGAGAAGAAAAGAAAGATTACGAAGCTTGTTGCTAAGATAGGCATTCATACAACAGGCCCGCAATTAGGCCCGATCGTGGCAAATACTCAAGGAATAATTCAGGAATTAAGTAATTTTAATGGGGTACCATTGGAAGCTGTGTGATTTTCGGCCACAATCCAAGGCCACCCATCAATTCTTCTTTGTTTCAATTTCTTTTAGAACCTCTCTCACCCAGGGTTGCCATGCTTTGCTCTTGGAATGGAGGATTATGTCCGGCTGAATTCCGACTCCGTCAATAGGTTGAAACGGCAGCCGGTTGCTGATTCCGATCGGGTGGTACAAAATCAGACTGGAACAGGGAAGGTTTACATCGACTGTTTCTTCAAAATCGGCCACACCACCTGTCCGTTCACCCGCCACTATAATTCGCTTCCCGGGTTTTAATGCCAGAATGAAATCTTCTGTGCTGCTTTTACAAACACCGTTTACCAGCAAAACGATTTTTTCAGGAAAGGGGTGCTTCGATTCGGGAACTAAAGTATCGTTGGGGATAGACCAGGTTCCGCCGGTATGGGATGCCATTTCTCTGGCCATTTCCAGATATTCCGGATCGATCTGACCTTTCATCGATTCAATCTGTTTGGTATAGGCTGCTACATTGAACGGTGTGCACATATAGGTGGTGCCATAAATTACCGCTTTTTCATCCAAAAGAATTGGCCAGAATGATTCGAATGCGGTGAGGTCGCCGCCTTCGTTGTCCCTCAGATCCAGAATCAGTGTTTTCGTGGACAGAATCTGTTTCCGGTATTCACGCACCAGACTGTCGATCAGTGGCTTTACACCGGCCGTGATGTTTTGCAACTGCACATAAAAAACCTCGTCATTCCATGGTCGGAATTCCTGGGTCCATTTGTACCGGGCCGAAACATAGGCTTCCACCGATTCCGGATGCTCATCAGCCGGATAAGTCCGGTTCCAGACAGTGGTCTTTTTTATTTCAAGGATGTTTTTGCGGTGCACAAACTTTGGGTGTTCCGGTTTATGGTCGGAAGCATAAAACGTGCAGACCATTTTCCCTTTTTCATCTGGGAAAAACTCCATTTTTACTTCACCCGGTTTCCAGTTGTTGTTGATGGTTTCAATCAGAAATGCTCTGTATCCTCTGCCATCAGGTGTTTTGCAGATCAACGCCTTATAGAAGGATTCATACCCTTCCCAGATGCCGGTCATGGAGTCTTTCACCGGGAGACTGTCGATGTAGTGTTTTGCAACTTCTTCTGTGAGTCCTTCCCAGACCGGCGTATTCTGGTTCCGTATCTGTTTGGGCTTAAATACATCACCCGAATAGGACACACCGAGATGGCCGTCTGAAAACCAGGTCAGAAACGAATTGATCACCTTCTGGCATTCTTTCGAAAGGATGGTACGATCGGCTTCATCCCGGGACTTTTGAAGGAAAGCCTCAAACTCTTTGCTGTCTGTGTTTTTAAGCGGATATCCCGGATAATTGACCCGGATGTGCCGCAGGACGGAATCCAGGTTCGCCCGGCAGTGACAAGGAATGTTTTCTGCAACAGCATTCGAGGCTGACAGAAAAAACAGAAGTACACAAAACCGGAACGGGTTCATCATGTGAAGATCATCTGAAAAAAGACAAAAAAAAAGAGGCCATACAACGGTATGACCTCTCCGGTTATTTTGGTAGTTTGTCTTAAGCTGCCAGATGATTCACAAATTTCGCAAGACGAGACTTGTGGCCAGCTGCTTTGTTTTTGTGAATGATGTTTCTCTTCGCCAGTTTGTCGAAAAGAGAAGCGCATTTTTTCAAAAGTTCTACTGCCTCAGATTTAGAGTTAGTCTTCCGAAGTTTCTTTTCGAAAGTACGTGCGGTGGTAAGCTGGTATTTGTTACGTAACCTCTTAACCTTATCGGCACGAATTTTCTTGAGGGCGGACTTATGATTTGCCATTGATAATCTTTACTTTATAATAAATCTGCAGAGAGAGAGGGATTCGAACCCCCGGACCTTTAACAGTCAACGGTTTTCAAGACCGCCGCAATCGACCACTCTGCCATCTCTCTATGGGGGTGCAAAAGTAAACTTTGATTTTTTTTCTGCCAAATGTTATTCAAGAGTTTTTTCAAAAAATCTTTGAATCGCCTCTTTTATGTACTCCGGAAACGACACAACCTTCTTTGTTTCAGCGGAAATAAAAACCAGAACAGTGTGGCCGATGTGGATCAAAGTGCCCTCCTGATTGCGTATTTCATATTCAAACCGGATTCGTGTGCCCGGAATTTCCTTAATCATCACCCGAAGTGAAAGAAGATCATCGTAGAATGCCGGCCTCAGATATTTCGAAAAATTCTCCAGAACCGGCATCATAATGCCCTGTTCTTCGAGGTTTTTGTACGAAATTCCCAGACTTCGGAGCGCTTCCACCCGGCCGATTTCGAAATACCGGGCGTAATTTCCATAATACACATAACCCATCTGGTCGGTGTCGGCATACCGGACACGAATCTGTGTGGTGAAATCAAACATTCCTTCCTTCAGTTAATTGCCTGGCGGCCTTCTGTTCTCGTCTTCTTTTTCATATGCCCGGATGATTTCCTGAACCAACTTATGGCGAACCACATCAGTGGAATCCAAATGAATAAAAGCAATGCCTTTGATGGATTTCAGAATGTGATAGGCCTCTGTGAGACCCGATTGCTGATGTCGGGGTAAATCTACCTGTGTCATATCGCCGGTCACAATCACTTTCGAATTGGGGCCCATCCGGGTAAGAAACATTTTGATCTGGCTGGGGGTAGTGTTCTGCGCTTCATCCAAAAGAATAAAGGCATTGTTGAGCGTCCGTCCCCGCATGTAAGCCAGTGGTGCGATCTCAATCACCCGGTTTTCCTGGTAAAACTTCATCTTTTCAGGAGGAAGCATATCGTCGAGCGCATCATAAACCGGACGCAGATACGGATCAATTTTCTCTTTCAGATCACCCGGAAGAAAGCCAAGATTTTCACCTGCCTCTACAGCCGGACGGGTAATGATGATTTTCTTTACCTCTTTATTCTTCAACGCCCGGACAGCAATCGCAACGGCTGTGTACGTCTTTCCTGTTCCGGCCGGACCTGTAGCAAAGACCAGGTCATGTTTCAGACAGGCATCCACCATTCGTTTTTGATTGGGTGTTCTGGCCTTGATCGGAAATCCTTTGGCAGAATAAATGATGACGTCTTCCTGACCTTCCATTTCGGCGGCAATCTGATCGTGCTGAATAAGTGACTTTACTTTTTCTTCCGAGATCTTACCATAATGATTGTAGTGCTCGAGAAGACTGGTGAGGATGTCCGATATTTTTATGATCTCGGTGCCGGTTCCCCGGATACGGATCTCGTTGCCCCGGCTGATGATTTTGCTTTCCGGAAATGCCTGGGATATTTCCCTAAGATTCCGGTTTTCTACGCCCAGAAAGTCAACCAATGACACATTTTCCAGGGTGATAATTTTTTCTACCAATATGTTGTTTTGGATGGAGTGGATGGATCCGTTTATGGTGCGTAAAAGTAGAGATTTGGAAATTACGGACGAACCCAAAATGTGAATTCTTTTATTCACCACTTTTGCGATTCAATTTGAATTCATGCAAACAAAAACCGCCCTGATTACAGGGGCCACATCCGGAATCGGCCTGGAGACGGCCCGGATTTTACACGCAAAAGGTTATGCCATCATTGCCACTGGTCGCCGGCAGGAAAGACTGGATGCTCTTGTGGAGGAGTTCGGTTCTAAGAGGATTTTGACCTGCTGTTTTGATGTTCGGAACCGGGAAGAACTGCGATCACAGATTCAATCGCTTCCGGAAGAGTGGCAGGCAATTGATGTTCTGATCAACAACGCCGGAAATGCGTATGGAATGGAGCCTTTTCAGGAAGGAAACTGGGCCGACTGGGAAGCCATGATCGACATCAACATCAAAGGATTGGTGGCTGTGACAGAAGCCGTTTTGCCTCTGATGCTTGCCCGGAAGTCAGGACACATCGTCAACATCAGTAGTATAGCTGGTGATCAGGCCTATCCGAAAGGGTCACTGTATTGTGCCTCTAAATCAGCGGTTTCGATGATTACCGAATGCTTAAGGATTGACCTGAATTCAGAAGGGATTAAAGTAAGTGAAATTAAGCCCGGCATGGTGGAAACCGAATTTTCACTGGTGCGGTTCAAAGGAGATGAGAACCGGGCGGCCAATGTATATAAGGGTGTGACACCTTTGTCAGGTAAAGACGTAGCCGAGGTGATTGTATATATGGTGGAAGCACCGAAACATGTGAATATTGCCGAAGTTCTGCTTATGCCACTGGACCAGGCATCGACCACTATTTTCAACCGGAAAACTTTATAAGAACGGGCCTGAAATCAAACATTCAGAAAAATTAACATCATGAAAAAAGCTGCCGTCATCATTCCAGCCCGATTTGCCAGTACCCGTTTTCCTGGTAAACCTCTGATCAAAATCGGGGGCATCACTATGATTGAGCGGGTATACATTCAGGCAACCCTTTGCACAGAAGTTTCCCGGATTCTGGTTGCTACAGACAGTGACGAGATTTTTGATACCGTCCGTTCATTCGGTGGTGATGCGGTGATGACTTCTCCCCTTTGCCAGTCGGGTACAGACAGGTGTGCGGAAGTGATCAGCAGCCGGGAAATCAGTGAGGAAATCATTATCAATATTCAGGGGGACGAGCCATTTATTAAGCCGGAACAGATATCCCAACTGATCCGGCTTATGCAACCGGAGCACATCCATATTGGTACACTGGCGAGACGAATTACAGACCAGGAAACCGTTTTCAATCCCAATGTGGTAAAAGTGGTGAAAGCTTCAACCGGCAAGGCGCTGTATTTCAGTCGAAACCCCATCCCGTTTGTACGGGGAGCGGATGCAGAATCCTGGCTTGGGTCTGCTACATTTTTCAAACACATTGGTTTGTACGGATACAAAAAAGACGTACTCACCAAACTGGCGAAACTTCCAATCGGGCAGCTTGAAAAGGCCGAAAGCCTAGAACAACTGCGTTGGCTGGAGGCAGGATATGAATTGTATGCCGCCGAAACGGAATGGGAAAGTCTGGGCATCGACACACCTGCAGACCTCGAAAAAGCCACTCAGTTTCTCCAATCGTAAAACCCACTCAGAGCAAAGGGCTGCCTTTCTGCACAGATTTTAACCCGGAAGGATCATCGAATTCTACATTCAGGAGAAGGAAGCTGATTTCTTTCAGGAGTTCATTCTTCAGTTTGAGTCTGCCTTCAGGTACCATTGATTCTGAATGTTGCCATTCAGATGCCAGATAACCAAGCTTTTCAAACCCAATGTTTAACGCAAGCCCTTTGATGGAATGGGCTAGTTCACCTGCAGTTGCTCCACTTTCTTCATTTATCTTCAATTCCGAATCAAAATGAAGGAGCTGTTCTTTCGCCAGTCGCAATAGCTTCGATATGAGATCCCTGTTGTTGAGGGTTTTATTTTTCAGATCATCGATATTGAAATGCATTTTTCCTTCAGGTACTGGTTCAGTTGCATTCCGTTTTTTTGATAATATCCAGAAATCCAGAGCTTTCTCCAAAACTCCGGGACGAACAGGTTTGGAAATGAAATCATCCATTCCGGCATCAAAGCACTTATCTTTTTCTTCAGAGGTAGTGCCGGCCGTTAGAGCAATAATGGGAACCCTGGACAAACCTTCCTGACTCCGGATGGACCGGGTCGCATCAAAACCATTCATTTCCGGCATTTGAACATCCATAAAAACAATGTCGTGCTGCTCTCTCCGAAAACAGTCTACAGCCTCTATTCCATTTTCAGCCTGGCAAATTCGGGCATCAGGAACATGGTGCCGGATAATGGTTTCAGCCAGAAGCATATTCACCGGATTGTCTTCAGCAATCAGAATCCGGATTTCACAAGGTTGCTTTTTTTCGATCACCAATTCATTGGCTGCTTCCACTTCAGCAGACTTCTGGCCTGTGAAAATCTGCCCGATTTCCTGGATAAGGCGGTCAGGCATAACAGGTTTCACCAATTCGAGAACCTGCCCACTGAAAACAGGAGTTTGTTGGTAATCAGCTGATTCGACGGACGGAATCATACGGATCAGAGGGATAGAGTTCAGTTGAAACATCAGCTGTTTCTGTATGTCAGCATCATACACTGATCCATTTATTTCCATAAAAGCGGAATCCATCAGAATGGCATCAAAATGTGGATCCTTGGCTTCCAGAACAAGGGATTCAGGTGTTAGCGACTGTATGACCCGGATCTGACAACTCTTCAGGATATGTGTGAGTATTTCCATCTGCCCTGGATTGCGGTCGGCTACAAGAACAGTTTTTCCTAACCAGTCCGGTAATTTGCCCGATGGATCCTGCTTCAGCACAGGAAGCATAATGTCGAAATAAAATGTACTGCCAACCCCGGGTTTGCTTTGTACCTTGAGCTGTGATCCCATTAATGCCAGAAGCGTATTGGAGATGGCAAGTCCCAATCCGGTCCCTCCATACTTTCGGGTGGTGGAGGCATCGGCTTGCGAAAAGGCATCAAATATTGTCTCCAGCTTGTCGGGATCAATTCCAATGCCGGTATCCCGCACTGAAAACCGGTATTTCATCGCATCCTTTTGGGATGAAGGCATAATCTGAATCTTCAACTCAATTTCGCCTTCAGCTGTAAATTTGACTGCGTTGCCCAGAAGGTTGACAAGAATCTGCCGCAGGCGCAACGGATCGGTCATTGCAAAACGGCTGCAATCAGAAGAGATATCCAGAAGCAATTCCAGCTTTTTCTTGTGGGCCTGGTATTTAACGGAATCCACAACCTGAGAAAACAAATCGTACAGATCTGTGGAGACGGGTTCCATTTCCAGTTTTCCGGCTTCAATTTTTGAGAAATCCAGAATATCGTTGATGATTTCAAGAAGTGATTGCGCTGAATGATGGATGGTTTGTGCGAACCTTTTCTGGACGTGGTCCAGATCTGTTTTCACCAGCTGATCCGAAAATCCAATGATACCATTGAGAGGTGTGCGAATTTCGTGGCTCATGTTTGCCAGGAATTCGGATTTCGACTTACTGGCTGCAATGGCTTGTTCTCTAGCTTGCAGAATGGCGATTTCTTCTTCTTTTCGCTTGGTGATGTCCCGCACCACCGCCTGTAAAACATGCTGGCCATTGAGGTTCATGGCAGTCAGAAATACTTCGGCCTTGAAATTTTTCTGGGTATCTACCCTTTTGTGAATCCACTCAAACGACTGGTTACCTAATTCGTATGCTTTGGAAATCCGCACATTGGCCAGATCCCGGCTCAGACCGCCATCAGCCTGTATCCTTGGTGAAACATCAGCTGGGTGGAGCAGGCAAAATTCTTCTTTTGACTTCACACCAAACATGCTCACTGTAGCCGGATTGCAATCAAAAAATCCTTTGTCGTCTAACAACATAACGGCATCGCCGGTGGATTGGTACAGACTTCGGTAGGTGAGCTCCGATAAAACCAGGGCTTGTTCGGCGGCTTTGTAATGGCTGATGTCTTGCAAAAAACCATACCAGACCACTTTCTCGCCCTGTTGTGAAGGCATGGCTTCACCACGGATCCAACGCTCTTTTCCATTGGATTGAATGATCCGGAAGTCCACCTCCCATTTGGTAAGTTTTTGAAAAGAATTGTGTATGGAATGTTTTACAAGCGGACGATCATCTTCCAGAACTTTTTTATAAATGAGAACCGGATTCTGAAATACATCTTCGACCTGAAGTCCAAACGTATCATACAATCCCTCTGACATATATTGAAATGAATAGGATTTGTCCTGTTTCATTTCAAACTGAAATACACAACCAGGAACCTGATCGGTGATGTTTTTTAGAAGCCTGGATGATTTTTGAATTTCGATTTCCGTCCGTTTGAATGAATCGATATTCTGAAAAGTCCCATACAGCCGGGTGCACCGTCCGTTTTTCCATTCTGGTTTTCCAATGGCTCTGATCCAGACATCCTGATTCCTGTCGTTAACAATCTGTAGTTCCAGGTCGTAGGGAGTACCATCCATAATAGCCTTTTGCACTGCATTTTCGACTTTGCTGCGACTTTCTCCTTCTTTGTAAAAACCAAAGATCTGGTCCATTTCCAGCACTACATCTTTGCCCACACCGTGGATCTCGCGGGTTACATCTGACCAGGTAATTTTGTTCTGAGTCAAATCATAATTCCAGCCTCCGATTCGTGCAACCTGATTGGTTTCCTGGAGCATTTCGCGGGTAATCGCCAGTTCTTCTTCTGCCTTTTTCCTGGTACTGATATCCCTGACTGAAGCGATGTAGTTGGTGCAAACTCCTGAGTCGTCCAACACTTTAGTGATGGTAATATCAGACCAGAACTTCCTGCCCGTTTTGGTCTGACTTTGCAAAATCCCGGAATAAACTCCGCTGCTATTCAGCGATTCACGCATTGTTTCATAAAGCCCTTCATTTAAGGAGGGGTCGAAGAGAAGATCAAATGGATTTTGGTCCTGAATGTCAGTTAGCTGATGGCCCGTGAGTCTGCTAAAGGAATTATTAACCCAAACAATACGCCCTAGCTGATTGGTAATAACAATGGCATCGGACGTTTTCGACACCACAAGGGCCAGCTCATTGAGACGGGATTCCGCCTTCTTTTTCTCGGTGATGTTTCGTATGATGAAAATATTCTCGATCAGGGCTCCTTCATCGTCAAGCAGGCAGGACACATATCCGGCAAAATGTTCCACTTTTCCATTGATCTCGAGGGAATACTCAATTTCTGAATTTCTCCCGGAAATCTTTGAAATCTCAATTGCCTGGTGGAATTGGTCAGGTATTTCTTTTGGAAGACCAATTTCAAACAGATTTTTTTTATGAAACTGTTCCGGCGGAAGGAACAGGATCTCATCGTTTTTGGTCTGGTAATATTCTGTGATGATGAAATTTTTATCCACCACCAGCACCAGATCGCCAAGATGGTATAGAATTTCTTTGAGTCTTTTGTTGGTATTGGACAGGTAAACTTCTTTTTGCTTTTCGCTGGTGATATCAATGTGAGCACCAAGCATTCGTTTTGGAACTCCGTTTTCATCCCGGATGGCCATTCCCCGGCATCGGATCCAGACAGTGGAGCCATTGGAATGCAGATAACGGATGACCTGGTCATATGGAAAGGTAGGATCCTGCAGATGGCGGGTTACCAGTTCCTGTGCTTTCTGAAGATCTTCCTCATTGATCAGATTTCTCCAGGAAGCAGGAGAATTGGGCATGTTTTCGGGCTCATAACCCAGGGTTTTCCAGAAGCGGGCGTTCATCCACTCTTCTTCCGGTTTTTCCAGATCCCAATACCATAATCCGTCCAATGAAGAGTCCTGGATGAAATCAAAAATGAGATCATCCGTCTTCATCAGCTCATACAACTCTCGCTTTAAATAATACATAGTTAAAATTGGATTTGTGGGATGGTCAGCCGCAAAATACGGATTTGGCCTAATTCACAGAATGAATTTTCGACAGGAATCAACGTGATTTTTATGTCAGTATCTTTCCAGATTTGCCTTCAACAGGTTGAATGGCCTCTTTCTTGACTTGATTCTGTGATCACCTTGGCATTGTGGTTCAACCGGCGTACCTTTGCCTCCCGCTGGTTCCGTAGTTCAATTGGATAGAATATCAGATTTCGGCTCTGAGGGTTGGGAGTTCGAGTCTCTCCGGGATCACCTATTTTAGTCGTAAAGCCTTGTAAGTTAGATACTTGCAAGGCTTTTTTCTTATCGGGGTAAACATAGGGTAAACATTTTAA
>ERZ795056.501-NODE-501-length-49399-cov-16.258937_pt1 | contig 49399 bp, 38 predicted proteins | sample MGYA00375140_ERZ795056 | MGnify/ENA primary metagenome ERZ795056 (study PRJEB30185, sample SAMN05720227) | activated sludge metagenome | isolation source: Anaerobic digester | place: USA | collected 2015-03-09 ...
GTTGAATTGTTAAGCTTTAAAGCGGAAGCAAAGGCTGATCAAGTAGAGCTTGACTGGAACACTGCAAGCGAAGTCAATAATCACTTCTTCACAGTTGAACGTAGTGTTGATTTGATTACTTACGAAGAAGTAGTTCGTGTTACTGGTGCTGGAAACTCAAATGCAGTAAAATCATATCAAACATTTGATACAAAACCTTTGAACGGGATTTCATATTACCGTCTTGTCCAAACTGATTTTGATGGAACACGTCGCGAATATGATCCTCAAATGGTTCAATTTGCAGGAGGTGATAATTCTGATCTTCAGGTTTACCCTAATCCAGTTGTAGATAATTTGAGCATTAAATTACCGAACGCAAAAGCTGGTAATTACACGCTGAATATTACAGATGCAACCGGTGCTCTTGTTGGATCAGTTGAATTGAAAAACACCGATTTAACTAATTACGAAATCAATTTAAAAGACCAATTACCAGGTATATACACCATTCAAATCTTAAATGATCAAGTGAATCTGGTAAAGAGAATCGTAAAGCGCTAATCAGCAAACAACTATTAATAAAAAACTCCCTCAATTATTTATTGAGGGAGTTTTTTATTTTAACCCATGGAGAACCTTTATTTATTAAAGTTAAAGGAACATTAGCTTAGGGGTTGACTTATTTCTTCGGTAGTCGAATTATTCAATATCGTTTTAAGGGTATCTAAGTTCAACGGTTTGGTTAAGAAACTAACCACATTAGAAAACTTTTCCGATTTAGTATGATCCAAAGGATCAACTGAAGAAGATAAGATAGCTACTTTGGGAACTCGAGTAGTATCCCAAGAACCATCATTTATAATCTCGAGAAAATCCCAACCATTCTTATCTGGCATATTAATATCCAGTAATATTAAATCCGGTAAAGTACTTAGAGGATTACTTAAATAATCCAATGCTTCATCAGCGCTCTGAAATGATAATAGCTCGTCGCAAGGCAACTGCTTCTTGAATTGTTGTTCTACTATGTATATCAATACCGGATCATCATCGATCAACAGCACAAATCTCTTTAACATCATAAAATCATCCTTTACAGTAAAAAAGGATATCGCCCCCGATTGGGTAAATGTAATTCAATCGATTCAAATTTCAGATGAAATAGTTGAAAAGGGTGAATTAACCCTATTGAACAAAAAAAGCCGCTCTGATTAGAGCGGCTTTTAAAATTCTAATATTTCGTATTAGTTAAATGTAACCTGTTTAGTTGTAACAGATTCATTTACTAAATAGAATTGTTTTCCTCCAACTGTTTGGGCGGAAATATTATAAGGTGCAATTTGAACATAACCGCCACCAGCTGTTAAAGTTGTCATCTCTGCTGCAGTGAATGTTACTGATTGAATATTACCTGCAACTACTTTTTGTACAGTAGCCCCATTTCCAATCACACTGTAATAAATCGAATCAGCATCTGCAATTGTTACCGATGAACTCAACGTAAATTCAGCATTAATTGGAATTGTTGTACTTCCACTATACTTAGGACCAGTAGGCATAGATCTCGGTGTCATTAAATCAAGTGCAGGTACTGTTGTCGTTGAATTACCCGAAACTACCCAATGTGATTCATCACCTAAATCAATACCTGTTGCATTAGTTGCAGAAGGTGTATACACGTATGAACTGTTAGATTGTTTGGTTAGAGCAGAACCATTCAATGTAACCGTACCTCCATCTACATAACCAGGACTTACCAAATTGCCAAATACCGCAACACCTAGTCCTATTGGTTGATTAATTTCACCAAGAAATGGAACCGTTACATAGTTGGCAGTTTGAATAGCTACCAAAGCTCCAAACGCTGACGAAGGTGCTGGAATTGGATTTGATGGAGCTGCCGGAGTAGGCGCTGGTGTTGGTTCTGGTTCTTCTTCGTCCTTCTTACAAGAACTTAAAGTTACACTTCCAGCTAGTAGAAGCAATAGCACTTTGTTTGAAATTTTCATTTTTCTTATGGGTTTAAAATTAGCACAGTTGCAAATTTAATCCATTTTAATACGAGCATTTTAATCCTCAGTTTCATTCTCAACAACACATTCTTCATTTCTTTTTCATCTTTTTCCTTGCAAACGATAATGTCACCAACAATTTAGTATCATTCTAAATAAGCAAATGGGGATATTTTTCGTGTAATCTCCCTAGCCGCCTTCGCCGCAATCATCGTCCTATTCTACATTTCATCAACTCCAATTCAATAAACATTTTTTCAATTCATCGGTTAATACACCGTTCAAAACACACAAAAGGAATGTTGCAATGAACCACCTCGCTGTCTACATTTGCACACCATCTTAAAAACCAACCTTTCTTATGGCTACTGTCTCGGCAGGTCTGTTTAAATCATCACTCGGGCGTAAATACCTCATGGCGCTCTCAGGCCTTTTCCTCTGTACTTTCCTAATCGTTCACTGCATCGGAAACTTGCAGCTTTTTAAAGACGACGGCGGACAAGCCTTCAACGAATACACCTTTTTCATGACGCACAATCCGCTCATCAAGATTGTGTCTTATGTCAATTATGCACTCATTCTCCTTCACGTTCTCGATGGCTTCATGCTTATTGCTGCTAACCGTCGTGCCCGTCCACAAGGTTATGCTACTGTGAACCAAAGTAAAAGTTCTACTTGGAGCTCTCGTAACATGGGAATCTTAGGAACGCTTATCCTTACTTTCCTTGTCATTCACATGAAATCGTTCTGGTTCGAAATGCATTTCGGTCACATGCCAACCATCAATTACGACGGCAGCGATATCCTCTACAAAGACATGTACCTCATCGTTTCTGAAGCCTTTACACAGGTTTGGTATGTTGCCCTGTACGTAGTTTGCATGTTTGCATTGGCATTCCACTTATTTCACGGTTTCTCCAGTGCTTTTCAATCACTTGGACTCAATCACCACAAATACACTCCCATCATCAAAGGAATTGGTGTAGGTGTTTTTGCGATTATCATTCCGGCGCTCTTTGCCGCTATGCCACTGTTTTTCCTTTTGAATAATTAATCATCACCCGACCTATGAAATTGGATGCAAAAATTCCTCAAGGAGCCATTGCAGAAAAATGGACGCGCTATAAAGCTACCATTCCGCTAGTTAATCCTGCCAACAAACGACACATCGAAGTCATTGTAGTTGGATCTGGTCTTGCAGGTGCCTCGGCTGCCGCAACGTTAGGGGAGATGGGTTACAAAGTGAAAGTATTCTGCTTTCAAGATAGTCCGCGCCGCGCTCACTCCATTGCTGCCCAAGGTGGTATCAATGCCGCGAAAAATTACGCAAACGATGGTGACTCTGTGCACCGTCTTTTCTACGATACAGTAAAAGGTGGCGACTACCGTTCTCGCGAAGCAAATGTGCATCGCCTGGCGGAAGTGAGTACTGCAATCATCGACCAATGCGTGGCTCAAGGTGTTCCTTTTGCACGTGAATACGGCGGATTGCTTGATAACCGCTCATTTGGTGGTGTTCAGGTTTCTAGAACATTCTACGCACGCGGTCAAACGGGACAACAATTATTGCTCGGTGCATACTCTGCGCTAAGTCGCCAAATTGGTCGCAAGCAAGTCGATATGTACAACCGTCACGAGATGATGGATGTGGTATTGATCGATGGAAAAGCCCGCGGTATCATTGCTCGCGATATGGTTACAGGTAAACTAGAGCGTTTCTTCGGACATGCGGTGGTACTTGCTACTGGTGGATATGGAAACGTATTCTTCCTTTCGACCAACGCGATGGGTTCAAATGTAACTGCTGCTTGGAAAGCACATAAAAAAGGAGCTTTTTTCGGAAATCCTTGCTTCACACAAATTCACCCAACCTGTATTCCCGTTTCAGGAGATCATCAGTCGAAATTGACTTTGATGTCTGAATCACTTCGTAACGATGGACGTATTTGGGTGCCAAAACAAAAAGACGATAAACGTAAAGGAGCCGATATTCCTGAAGAAGAACGCGATTACTACCTAGAACGTCGTTATCCTGCTTTCGGAAACTTAGTACCGCGTGACATTGCTTCACGTGCTGCAAAAGAACGTTGCGATGCGGGTTACGGAGTAGGAACTTCTAAAATGGCCGTTTACCTCGATTTCAGTGATGCGATCAAACGCTTAGGTCAACCAGCTATTGAAGCGCGTTACGGAAACTTGTTCGAGATGTACGAAAAGATTACTGGCGAAAATCCGTATCAAACACCGATGCGTATTTATCCAGCGGTTCACTATACCATGGGCGGACTTTGGGTTGATTACAACTTGATGACGACAGTCGAAGGCTTGTACGCAACTGGAGAATGTAATTTCTCTGACCACGGAGCGAACCGTTTAGGTGCTTCAGCCTTGATGCAAGGTTTGGCGGATGGATACTTCGTATTACCGATTACGATTGGTGATTACCTAAGCAAAGACATTCGTACGAAAGCGATTCCAACCGATCATCCTGAATTTGCAAAAGCAGAGAAGGAGATTGCCGATAAGATTCAGAAGTTGATGAGTGTTCAAGGCAAGGAGCCAGTTGATTATTTCCACAAGAAATTAGGATTGGTGATGTGGGAATACTGCGGAATGGCGCGTAATGCCGAAGGATTGCAGAAAGCCAAGAAAATGGTGCAGGATATCCGTGCTGAATTCTGGAGCAATGTGCGTATCCCAGGAACAGCAAACGAAACCAACCAAGAATTAGAAAAAGCACTTCGCGTAGCGGATTTCCTTGAATTAGGAGAGTTGATGATCGATGATGCGTTCAACCGCAACGAAAGCTGTGGTGGACACTTCCGCGAAGAATATCAAACAGAAGACGGTGAAGCACGCCGCGATGATGACAACTATGCTTACGTAGCAGCATGGGAATTCAAAGGCGAAGGGCAGCAATCGGAATTACACAAAGAAGAATTGGTATTCGACAATGTGAAACTCGTTCAACGTTCTTATAAATAATCCTTACAGACCTAAAACAACAAGCATATGAAACTCACGCTGAAAGTCTGGCGCCAAAAAAACAACCAGGCCAAAGGAGAATTCAAAACATATCCTATGGATCATGTGTCGGAAGACATGTCGTTCCTCGAAATGTTTGATGTATTGAACGAAGACCTGGTTCGCAAAGGCGATGAACCGGTAGCATTTGACCACGATTGCCGCGAAGGTATTTGTGGAATGTGCTCCATGCATATTAACGGTCGCGCACACGGACCAGCCGAAGGAACAACTACCTGCCAGCTGCACATGCGTAAATTCAAAGACGGCGAAACCATTACGGTTGAACCATTCCGTGCAAAAGCCTTCCCTGTGATTAAAGATTTGATGGTAGATCGTTCTGCCTTCGATCGCATCATTCAAGCAGGTGGATTTGTATCCGTAAATACTGGAAATGCAGTTGATGCGAACAGCCTACCCATTCCAAAACCAGATGCCGATAAAGCATTCGATGCCGCTGCTTGTATTGGCTGTGGTGCTTGTGTAGCAACCTGCAAAAATGCTTCTGCGATGCTTTTCGTATCTGCAAAAGTGAGCCAGCTAGCCTTATTACCACAAGGACAACCAGAACGCCACATTCGTGTAAAACGCATGGTTGAGGTAATGGATGCCGAAGGATTTGGTAACTGTACCAACACAGGTGCTTGCGAAGTAGAATGTCCAAAAGGCATTAGCCTCGAAAACATCGCCCGCATGAACCGCGATTTCTTAGTAGCCAACGCGATTGACTAATACTATGAATTTATAAAATTGAAAAGAGGGCTTCGGTCCTCTTTTTTTATGTTTAAACGTTTTCTATTCATTCGGTTTGAAAGAATAAATTGAAATATAGTAGAACTGAAATCTAGTAATCGAAAAAATCCAGCAATAAAGCTCCCCTCTCCTGCCACATAGTGGTCCCTATCCCATAGGGATCACTATGTGACGGGACGGAGAGGGGGCTAGGGGGTGAGGTCAACGAATGCCCCAATTTAAATTGCATTTATCTGAAAAGGGAACGCCTCCAAACCAACCGACACCTTAAATTATCTGTTCTCTTCTATCGCGACAGCTTTGGTATATTTACGTATTCGATTCTTTATGTCCAGCATACGCTATTATTTATTTCTGCTAGTATTCCTGCCTTTTACTCCAGTTGTAAACGCCCAAAACCTCATTCCCAATCCGAGTTTTGACTTGGTAGATACGTGTAATCCTTCTTCAGATTGGATTTGGAATCTATCTTCTTGGGAAAACCTTGGGTACTATGATAGTATTGCATACGGAACACCTGATGTTTATAATGCATGCAATATTCCAGGCTTTCCACCAATTTGGAGTTTTCCATATACATGGTTAACCTTTCAATATCCGCATAGTGGAAATGGGTTTGTTGGAATTTTTAATGGTGCTTTTTTCAATCGTCTTTATTTATTTCAAGAAGAAATAGATCATGGAAGAGAATATTTCGCAGCGGAACTCAATGAACCTATGCAACCACAGGTATTGTATTGTGTAGGAGGATATATGAATAACCGTAATCTTAATTATATACCTCCTGAACTAACAAAGTTTTGGACTATTAGAACAGATCGTATTTCAATAGGTTTCCATAATTCAATGCCAGTGATGAATAATACTTGGTTGCTTTCGGGTATTAATCATATCGCAACACTCACTCAAGAAGATTCATCTGTTGTATACGATACATTGGGATGGGCACATATGCGTACTCCTTACCTCGCACAAGGAAACGAATCTCATATTGTGATGGGGAATTTATTATCGGATACTGCTTCTGGTTTTACACTTCATACAAATATGAATCAGGATTCGATTTATGCTTTGCCCATGTCCGAAGTTCCTACCTCTTATTATAGAAGCGGTGCTTACTTCTATTTTGATGACATGTATGTGATCCCCATCCGCAAGCCGAACATTGAAGTTGTTGACGGGGGAAATGGATTTGTTTGGTTGGTGGACACAACTGCTCAAGAAGAAAAAACCTGGTTCAAAACCGGCGATGACCTTTTGCTCGGAACCGGCGATAGTCTGTATCTCCACGTTAGCGATGGCGCGTCCTATTCGCTGCACACCCGAAATTGTCGCGTTGAGATGAGCGATACGGTTGTGATTGATTTAACGGGGATTGAAAAAGTAAACACAGGAGCAGAAATGCGTTTGTTTCCTAATCCATCGGAAGGCATTCTCACTATTGATTTTCAAGGAGAAAGCGCCAACGTGCAGGTGTATTCTATTACCGGACAATTACTATTTGAGCGGTACATAATTTCTGGCGAAACGATTTCAATGGAGCCGCTTCCAACAGGAACCTATATCGTTGAATTAATTATGAAATCGGGATTTTCCCAACATAAAATAGTGGAGATTATTCGGTGAGATGAAATTAGGGGGTAATTTATTACGTCTACAACTATAAAAACTGTACTATTCAAATTCAGCTTAATTATTCGAAATGAGAGTAATATTAATCTATATATTAATTGCAATTCAACTCGGATATTCTCAAAGAAACATTGTTAATGATGAGGTTTCAGATATTAGAACAATTTGCATTGAAAAATTTGTTGAAGATTATAATATTTTAGATAAAGAATCATTAAATGTTGTTGATTTCCAATTGGATGATTCTGTTGATATTTCACCATGGAAAAATCACATGTTTGATATTAAATGGCTCGACACAATAATAGCATTTGATCGTTCTGACTACCTTGATATGATTAATGAAAATGATATAATTACGTTTCGCGATAATGAATTTCAAATTCCGAATAAACCATCTTATTTAAAATATAATGTTATTCAATTTCATCGTGAGAATTTCTATACATCTGATACAATAGGTTTTCTAAGAATAATGCCAATTATATTCGATACTAGAAACGAGACTTCAATTTTATTTCTTCGATTTTATAGAGGAATAGAAGAATCAGTTACATATGCTTATTTTCTGAAATTGATAAATTTGAAATGGTCTATTCAAGGATGTAAAATTCTTGCGATAAGCTAAACTGCCTCTAACTATTCGATAATCATTAAGATTCTATTTAAAAAAAATGTACACCTTCTCCCGCCTATGCCTCAACCTCAATCAAGCTGCTGCTAACCAAAAAGAGCGGATTCTATCCGATTATGTAAAATCAGTCGATGAAGAAAGTTTAGCTCATGCTTTTCACCTGCTGCTTGAGAATCGTCCCGAACGATGCATCACTTCGGCAACGCTTCGTCAATGGGTGCTCGAAGAAAGTGGGATTCCTGAATGGCTATTAGAAGAAAGTATCGATATGATTGGTGATCCTGCAGCTGCTCTGGCGATGGTCATTTCAGATTCAACCATTCCCGATCCTATTTCACTGCCACAAGTAATGCAGGTAGTTCAAAACCTGAAAACCGAAACTCCAGAAAATCAAAAAATAATCATCGCAGAACTCTGGAAGCGCATGGATGCTGAGCAAAGACTCATCTTCAACAAATTGCTCACAGGCACTTTTCGATATAAAATTCGTCCTGTCGAAGCGGCAAAAGCAATCGAACCTATCACCACCAAACCCATTTCAGAACTCATCCAAGCCTTCTCCCAAAAATGGGAAATACACGAATGGTCAAACATGGTGGAACAATCCAGCGATATCAATTTTGCTCCATCCTATGTCCCATTTCGTCCGGTTTCAGAAATCATCTCAGATCCGGAACAATTAGGAAACCCGAGCGATTGGCTAGCACTTTTTACCTTTCAGGGAATTCATGTTCAAGCCCGCGTGCTGAAAAAAGGCATTCAACTTTGGACGCGCAACGAAGAGCTTTTACCCGATGTTTTTCCCGAAGTACGCAATGCTGCCAGCTATTTTGAAGAAGGTACGTTATTGATTGCCGAATTAGTTGTTCAACCTGCCGATGATGAAACTCCGGGATTTTTTTCCAACCTCATTAAACGCATTCAAAGCAAGAAAATGCGTCACGATTTGATGGAACGATCGCCTGTTAAATTGGTCGTTCAGGATATGTTGTTTGAGGGCAACAAAGACATCCGCAATTTGTCCTTACTCGAACGAAGGAAACGTTTGCAAGCGCGAATGAAGAAAGTGAAGGATTATGGATTTCAATATGCTCCAGCTATTGAATTCAAATCCTGGGATGATTTACGACGATGTCAAACCCAAATTCGTGAAAAGCTAGCCGACGGAATTTCCTTGCAAAAACTCCATGCTCCATGGGATGCTCAAGCGCTTCTTAAATTGAAAGCTGCACCATTCGAAATCAATGCAGTACTTCTTTATGTGAGCAAAATTCCCGACAAGAATAAAAAAATCATCACCGAATGTGGCTTTGGTGTTTGGCGTGAAAATGCATCCGGACAACCCGAAATCATTTCCATCACCCGTTCCAACGAAGGACTTTCTCCCGAACTAATTCAACAGCTCGATGCTTGGGTGAAGCTTCATACGCGCGAACGATTTGGTCCAGTTAGAAGCGTAGATGCCGAACTCGTATTTCAACTTCAATTTGATGAAATCCAAACAAGCCGCCGCCATAAATCGGGCTTAGTGCTACAAAACGTTCGCATGAAAATGCCGCTCGAACCTTTATCCATTCAGCAAGCTGGAACTTGGGAGCAATTGAATGCTATGGTATCCAATTAAATACTAATTGAGTTCCTAATTTTTAAAGTAAAATTGGTTCCTGTTTTTCAAACGAATAGAGAATTTTAGATTCCGATTAAGGCTTTTAAAACATAGAAAAAACCTTACAAAATCGATATAGGAATATCCAACTACTGAATAGGCTTTACAACCTATCAACCTTCCAAACATTCCAACTATAAATCCTATTCCCTCATCTTAACAAACCGTTTGGTGTGTTTGAAATTCGAATTTTCTAATTGAAGAAAATACACTCCATCTGCCAAATTACTGAGGTTAAGTGGCACTTCGTTTTTACCGACATTGAACGAATTGGTTTGCTGGAATTGTATTTTTCCTTGAAGATCTAAAACACGGATATGTGCTGTTTGCGTTTCGGTGCAAAGTAGGGTTAACGTTGTGATGCCAAGGCTAGGGTTCGGATGCAAACTAAATTCATTACCGAAAGAAGGGTTTGCAAGTCCTACCGTTTGAACTTCAAATGAAGCGGAGGCGTTACATCCATTGGCATCGGTCACCGTAACTGCGTAAAGCCCAACTTGGGCAACCATTAACTCATTGGTAGTGGCATCAGTTAGGGTGCTTCCATTTAAGGTCCATACATAACCAGTAAAGCCAGCACTTGCAGTGAGTATCGCCCCATCGAAGGTGAGCGTTACTGTTGGGTTTTCATTTATAACGATGATTGTGTTAGTAGTAGTTGCGCATTGTCCACCTGATGGGGTGAAGTTATAGTTGGTGGTTATTGTATTGTTCAACACAGGAGACCAGCTACCCGAAATACCATTGAGCGATGTAGTAGGCAATGGCGAAATCGATTGTCCCGCGCAATACGATCCAACAGGCGAGAAGCTAGGCGTGATGTTCGGGTTTACTGTAATGGTCATGGATGCAGTGGAAGCACATTGTCCCACAGCAGGGGTAAAAGTATAGGTAGTTGTTGTGGCGTTATTCAATGCTGGTGCCCAAGAGCCTGATATGCCGTTGTTCGATGTGGTCGGTAAAGGCAACAAGGAAACTCCTGCGCAAATGGCCGGAACCTGGGTGAAGCTTGGCGTGGTGTTCGGGTTTACGAAAATGGTCATCGTTCCTTCGGATGCACATTGTCCTCCGTTAGGTGTAAACGTATATGTCGTGGTGAAGGTATTGTTTAAGGCTGGTGACCAAGTTCCAGTGATGCCGTTGTTCGATGTGGTGGGTAAAGGCAATAAGGTTTCTCCGGCGCAAATACCAGATACCTGAGTGAAGCTAGGCATAGTGATCGGGTTTACGACAATGGTCATAGTAGTGGTGGTTCCACACTGATTGGCATCGGGCGTAAATGTGTAGGTGGTGGTAGCGGTGTTGTTCATGGCAGGCAACCAAGTACCCGAAATGAGGTTGTTCGATAAGGTAGGCAAAGGCAACATGATGCTTCCCGTGCAAACAGGTGGCACTTGGGTAAAGCTCGGCGTTGCGATGCTGTTTACAACCATAGTAAGTGCGTTGCTGGTAGCAAAGGGCGAATCGGCGCAGGTGGCGTTACTAGTGAGCTCGCAGGTAATTACATCGCCGTTGCTGATAGCGCTGCTTGTGTAGGTGGATGAATTGGTTCCTACATTCACTCCATTGCGTTTCCATTGATAGCTAGGACTTAAACCTCCGTTAGAGATGAATGCAGTATAGGTTACTTGCTGCCCTAAACAAATACTTGTTCCTAGATTGCTCGAAACAACGATGCTTGGTGCACAGCTTGAAGTGTCGAAACAACTGATGTTGAGGGTAAAGCCAGGTCCAGCAGTAGCAAAGTCAGAGAAAAACCGCACCGTTAACGGACCTGTAGTGGATGTAGTGGTGGGGATGATGCCAATGCCCGGATTGCCCGACCAAAGTAAAGTGCCACCTGTTCCTGCTCCATCATAAATAAGTATGGCATCGCAGCAGCTTTCACCTGATGATGTTCCATTTATTTGTAAAAAAGTTCCGGGATTACTCGGATTGAGTACCGTGTAACCATCTGAGTTGTTGGAGTAATTGTAGTTTGGTCCTCCCGAATCATATAAGGTACCTGAGCAAACGGTGTAGGAATTGTTTCCTGTTTGAGGAACGGTGAATAATTGAGGTGATAAACAGTTGATATCGAGCGAAAAGCCGGATCCTACGGTGCTGCCGTTGGAGGTAAATTCGATGGTTAATGGACCTGCGGTTGACGTGATGGAAGGAATCACCCCAGTGGATGGATTTCCAGCCCATAGCAGATTTCCACTCAAACCTGCACCATTGTATATTCGGATAAAATCGCAGCAATTGTCTCCGTCAGAAAATCCGTTAACCTGCACCATATTACCCGGATTGCTTGGATTGAGCACAGTATATCCGTTAGAGTTGTTGCTGTAATTTCCCGAAGGGCCACCCGAATCGTATAACACGCCTGAACATACTGTGTAGGAATTGTTCCCCGTAGTTGGTAGCGTGAAAATCACTGGAGGCACACAGTTGATATTCAAGGTGAAGCCGCTGCCTACTGTGATAATACCTGACGTGAACTGAACGGTTAATGGTCCAGCGGTAGAAGTGATGGTGGGTATGATGCCAATACCTGGACTGCCCGCCCAAAGTAAGTTGCCTCCCAATCCTACACCATTGTAAATTCGAATAAAGTCGCAACAGTCTTCGCCACTCGAAGTGCCGCTTACCTGCACCATGTTCCCCGGATTGCTCGGATTTAGCACCGTGTAACCATCTGAGTTGTTGGAGTAATTGTAGTTTGGTCCTCCCGAATCATATAAGGTACCTGAGCAAACGGTGTAGGCATTTGAGCCTGTTTGAGGAACGGTGAATAATTGAGGTGCTAAACAATTGATATCGAGCGAAAAGCCAGATCCTACGGTGCTGCCGTTGGAGGTAAATTCGATGGTTAATGGCCCTGCGGTTGAAGTGATGGAAGGAATCACCCCAATGGATGGATTTCCTGCCCAAAGAAGATTTCCGCCCAAACCTGCACCATTGTAAATTCGAATGAAATCGCAGCAATTGTCTCCGTCAGAAAATCCGTTTACTTGTACCATATTTCCAGGATTGCTTGGATTGAGCACAGTGTATCCGTTTGAATTGTTGCTGTAATTTCCCGAAGGACCACCCGAATCGTATAACACGCCCGAGCAAACCGTGTATGAATTGTTCCCCGTAGTTGGTAGCGTGAAAATCACTGGAGGCACACAGTTGATATTCAAGGTGAAGCCGCTGCCTACTGTGATAATACCTGACGTGAACTGAACGGTTAATGGTCCAGCGGTAGAAGTGATGGTGGGTATGATGCCAATACCTGGACTGCCCGCCCAAAGTAAGTTGCCTCCCAATCCTACACCATTGTAAATTCGAATAAAGTCGCAACAGTCTTCGCCACTCGAAGTGCCGCTTACCTGCACCATGTTCCCCGGATTGCTCGGATTTAGCACCGTGTAACCATCTGAGTTGTTGGAGTAATTGTAGTTTGGTCCTCCCGAATCATATAAGGTACCTGAGCAAACGGTGTAGGCATTTGAGCCTGTTTGAGGAACGGTGAATAATTGAGGTGCTAAACAATTGATATCGAGCGAAAAGCCAGATCCTACGGTGCTGCCGTTGGAGGTAAATTCGATGGTTAATGGCCCTGCGGTTGAAGTGATGGAAGGAATCACCCCAATGGATGGATTTCCTGCCCAAAGAAGATTTCCGCCCAAACCTGCACCATTGTATATTCGAATGAAATCGCAGCAATTGTCTCCGTCAGAAAATCCGTTAACCTGTACCATATTTCCTGGATTGCTTGGATTGAGCACAGTGTATCCGTTGGAATTGTTGCTGTAATTTCCCGAAGGGCCTCCCGAATCGTATAACACGCCTGAACATACTGTATAGGCATTGTTTCCCGTAGTTGGTAGCGATAAAATCACTGGAGACACGCAGTTGATATCCAAGGAGAAGCCGCTGCCTACCGTGGTAATACTTGAGGTAAACTGAACCGTTAATGGTCCGTCGGTGGAGGTAATAGTTGGGATGGTGCCAATGTTAAGCGTCCCCGCCCAAAGGATATTTCCACCCAATCCCGCACCGTTGTAAATTCGAAGGTAGTCGCAGCAGTCTTCGCCACTCGAAGTGCCGCTTATCTGCACCATGTTGCCGGCTGTGCTCGGGTTGAGCACCGTGTAACCATCTGAGTTGTTGGAGTAATTGAATGATGGCCCACCTGAATCGTATAAGGTTCCAGAACAAACGGTGTAGGCATTTGAGCCTGTTTGTGGAACGGATAATTGTGCAACTAATTGGATAGAAAAAAATATACAGGCAATCAAAAATAAATTCTTCATTATCTATGGATGGATTATTGGGTAAAAATAAGGTTTCCGATGAAGAAACGATCATCATGAAAACCTTCTGATAGCGCAAGTGTTTTACAAGCACTTGTGACGACAAGTATTTCAATTCTCCAGACTTTAAAATGCCATCAATTTCAAGTCTTTTTTAATTCTCAGCAAAAATCAATTCTCTAATTTCACCAATCTCTTTGTATGCTTGAAATTTGAGTTTTCTAATTGAAGAAAATACACTCCATCTGCCAAATTACTGAAGTTAAGAGGCACTTCGTTTTTGCCGACATTGAACGAATAGGTTTGCTGGAATTGTATTTTTCCTTGAAGATCTAAAACACGAATATGTGCTGTTTGCTTTTCGGTGCAAAGTAGGGTTAACGTTGTGATGCCAAGGCTAGGGTTCGGATGCAAACTAAATTCATTACCGAAAGAAGGGTTTGCAAGTCCTACCGTTTGAACTTCAAATGAAGCGGAGGCGTTACATCCATTGGCATCGGTCACCGTAACTGCGTAAAGCCCAACTTGGGCAACCATTAACTCATTGGTAGTGGCATCAGTTAGGGTGCTTCCATTTAAGGTCCATACATAACCAGTAAAGCCAGCACTTGCAGTGAGTATCGCCCCATCGAAGGTGAGCGTTACTGTTGGGTTTTCATTTATAACGATGATTGTGTTAGTAGTAGCTGCGCATTGTCCAACTGATGGGGTGAAGGTATAGTTGGTAGTTATTGTATTGTTCAACGCAGGAGACCAGCTACCAGAAATACCATTGAGCGATGTAGTAGGCAATGGTGTAATCGTTTGTCCCGCGCAGAAAGGTCCAACAGGCAAGAAACTCGGCGTTGTGTTCGGGTTCACAACAATGGTCATAGTGGTAGTGGTTCCACACTGATTGGCATCAGGCGTAAACGTGTAAGTGGTGGTGGCAGTGTTGTTCATGGCTGGCAACCAAGTACCCGAAATGCCGTTGTTCGATGTGCTTGGCAAAGGTGATAGAGTACTTCCTGAGCAAATGGCTGGTACCTGAGTAAAGCTTGGCATTGCAGTAGCACTTACAATCATATTAAGCGAATTACTTGTTACCACAGGCGATACAGCACATGATGCATTGCTCGTTAAAATACAAGTGATAATGTCTCCGTTAATGTTCGCACTGCTTGTATAGGTAGCTGATGTGCTTACATTGCTACCGTTGCGCTTCCATTGGTAGGATGGGTTTAAACCTCCATTGGTTATGGAAGTAGAATAAACCACTTCTTGTCCCACACAAATACTCGTGCCTTGGCTGCTGGTGATTGAAATAGTAGGAGTACAGCTTGATGATTGCACACAATTAATATCTAAGGCGAATCCCGCTCCTACGATACTGCCATTGGAGATAAACTGCACAGTTAACGGCCCTGACGTGGATGTTATGGTTGGAACGACACCAGCGGAAGCATTTCCAGACCAAAGTAAATTACCACCTAAGCCTACACCATTGAATATGTTTAAAAAGTCGCAGCAGTTCTGTCCGTTAAATGAGCCACCGATTTGCATCAAACTTCCCGGATTACTTGGATTCAGTACTGTATATCCGTTGGAGTCATCACTGTAATTCCCAAAAGGGCCACCTGAATCATATAAAGTACCCGAGCAAACTGTGTAGTTATTGACTCCTGATGTTGGAACGGTGAATGTGGTCGGAGGAGTACAAATAAGATCCAAAGCAAATCCGTTTCCTGTAGTGCTGGCATTCGAGGTGAATTTTACCGTTAATGGCCCAGCCGTAGATGTAATGGTTGGAATAGAGCCCAAACCTGGACTGCCTTCCCAAAGTAAGTTTCCTGTAAGACCAGCTCCATTATATATTTGGATAACGTCGAAGGCACTCTCGCCCAAGGAACCACCGCTTACCGTCATCATATAACCCGGATTGCTTGGGTTGAGGATTGTATATCCATTAGAATTATTGACATACGAGCCTGTAGGTCCGCCCGAATCATATAAGATACCCGAACACACTGTGTATTCATTGTTGCCTGATGCCGGTACTGTAAAAGTTGCCGGTGGAACACAATCAATATCTAAAGCGAATCCCGCTCCTACAATACTTCCATTGGAAATAAACTGCACGGTTAATGGCCCTGCGGTGGATGTAATGGTAGGTACCGAGCCAACGGAAGAATTTCCAGACCAAAGTAAATTTCCACCCAATCCTACGCCATTGAATATCTGCATGAAATCACAGCAATTCTGTCCAGTGAACGTACCACCAATCTGTACCATATTTCCTGGATTACTTGGATAGAGTGTCGTATATCCATTTGAATCGTCGCTGTAATTCCCAAAAGGGCCGCCTGAATCGTATAGCACACCCGAGCAAACTGTGTAGTTATTAACTCCTGATGTTGGAACGGTGAAAGTAGTCGGAGGGGTACAAATAAGATCCAAAGCAAATCCGTTTCCTGTAGTGCTGGCATTCGAGGTGAATTTTACCGTTAATGGCCCAGCCGTAGATGTAATGGTTGGAATAGAGCCCAAACCTGGACTGCCTTCCCAAAGTAAGTTTCCTGTAAGACCAGCTCCATTATATATTTGGATAACGTCGAAGGCACTCTCGCCCAAGGAACCACCGCTTACCGTCATCATATAACCCGGATTGCTTGGGTTGAGGATTGTATATCCATTAGAATTATTGACATACGAGCCAGTAGGTCCTCCCGAATCGTATAAAATTCCGGAACATACCGTGTATTCATTATTGCCTGATGACGGTACAGTGAAAATTATTGGAGGCAAACAAATTATATCTAAGGCGAAGCCTGCTCCAACGACACTACCATTGGAGATAAACTGCACAGTTAATGGCCCTGACGTGGATGTTATGGTTGGAACAACGCCAACAGAAGGATTTCCAGACCAAAGTAAATTTCCACCCAATCCTACGCCATTGAAAATCTGCATGAAATCGCAGCAATTCTGGCCAGTGAACGTACCACCGATTTGTACCATGTTTCCCGGATTACTTGGATAGAGTGTCGTATACCCATTTGAATCGTCGCTGTAATTCCCCAAAGGGCCGCCTGAATCGTATAGCACACCCGAGCAAACTGTGTAGTTATTAACTCCTGATGTTGGAACGGTGAAAGTAGTCGGAGGGGTACAAATAAGATTCAAAGCAAATCCGTTTCCTGTAGTGCTGGCATTCGAGGTGAATTTTACCGTTAACGGCCCAGTCGTAGATGTAATGGTTGGAATAGAGCCCAATCCAGGACTGCCTTCCCAAAGCAAGTTGCCAGTAAGTCCAGCTCCATTGTAAATTTGGATAACGTCGAAGACATTTTCCCCAATGGAACTTCCGCTTACACTCATCATATACCCAGGATTACTTGGGTTAAGAATCGTATATCCATCAGAATTGTTAGCGTAAGAGCCAGATGGTCCACCCGAATCGTATAAGGTGCCTGAACACACAGTATAGGTATTTACTCCTGTTACAGGTACTGTTAATGTTGCCGGAGGTACACAGTTAATATCTAAAGCGAAACCCGCTCCAACGGTATTTCCATTGGAGATAAACTGCACGGTTAATGGCCCAGCAGTAGAGGTAATGGTTGGCACTCCATCTATAGAAGCAATTCCTGACCAAAGTAAATTTCCAGTTAGTCCTACACCATTGAATATCTGTAAAAAGTCGCAGCAGTTCTGTCCGTTGAAAGAGCCACCTATCTGCACCATGTTTCCAGGATTACTGGGATTGAGCACGGTATATCCATTTGAATTGTCACTGTAATTTCCAAAAGGTCCTCCCGAATCGTATAAAGTACCAGAGCAAACTGTGTAGTTATTGACTCCTGATACTGGTACAGTGAAAGTTGCCGGAGGATCACAATTGATATCCAAGGCAAAGCCATTTCCTGTAGTGCTTGCATTCGAGGTAAATTTCACCGTTAAAGGACCAGCGGTGGATGTAATGGTTGGAATAGAGCCAAATCCTAGACTACCTTCCCAAAGCAAGTTGCCTGTAAGTCCAGCTCCATTGTATATTTGGATAACGTCGAATACATTTTCCCCAATGGAACTACCGTTTACTCTAATCATATAGCCTGGGTTGCTTGGATTGAGAATCGTATATCCATTAGAATTGTTGGCGTAAGAGCCCGAAGGCCCCCCAGAATCGTATAAAGTCCCTGAACAAACGGTGTAAGAATTCACTCCTGTTTCAGGTACCGTGAGTGTTGCCGGTGGAACACAGATAATATCCAAGGCGAAGCCTGCTCCAACAACATTTCCATTGGTAATAAACTGTACCGTTAGCGGCCCTGTCGTGGATGTAATGGTTGGTACTGCCCCAACGGAAGTATTACCAGACCAAAGTAAATTTCCACCCAATCCTGAACCATTGAATATTTGCATGAAATCGCAGCAGTTCTCCCCAATGAGCGTACCACCGATTTGCACCATGTTTCCTGCTGTGCTGGGAGTAAGCACCGTATATCCATTTGAATTGTCGCTGTAATTTCCAAATTGTCCGCCCGAATCGTATAAAGTACCCGAGCAAACTGTGTAGTTATTGACTCCTGTTACAGGAACAAATAGTTGAGCTGATAGCTGAGAGCCAAGAAATCCTAGGAAAACTATATAGAAATATTTCATGTATTGTGTCGCAAAATCAAACAAAAATAGGGTATTTATAGAAGATGTAAAGTGGATTTCCTAAAGGGTTAAAAGAGCGTTTAAGCTTGTTCTATGATAATCATGAGAGGGTTAAAATTTTCAAATGAATTCCGAAAACCATTCATTTCGTGAGTTTGAAGCATAAAGTGTAAACTTCAGATAGTAAATTAGCTCGTAGCCGTGCTAACAACAGAATCAAACGAATCCCGTTATATTTACCCTCCATTTTTAATCAACTCAATGACGCCCCAACTCCGTCTTTCCTTTGCAACTGCTTTTCTTAGCGCGCTAATTCTCGTTCCTTCTTGTAAAAACCACCGCGATAAATCCGGAAAAGATTCTCAATCTTTCCTCGATTCGGCTGTTTATGCGAATGTCGATTCAATTGTCAACCTGCCCGAAATCGACTTTAGCGACATGCAATTTTCGGATGAATCAAAACGCTATAATCCATCTGCCAAACGTGTAAATGACATTTTACATACCCGCTTGGAAGTGAGTTTCGACCTTGCACGTCAGCAGCTTTATGGGAAAGCTCGTATCGATATCAAACCCTATTATTATCCAACCGATTCCTTGATTTTGGATGCGAAAGCGTTTGATGTTCAGCGTGTCGCACTGGTTGGAAAGGGCGATGTAATGACCGACTTAGCTTACAAAAACGACGATGTTCAGTTGCATATTTATTTAGGTAAATCCTTTACGCGTAGCGAACCGTACACGATTTTTATTCAATACACAGCTAATCCGCAACGTGTTAAAACACCGGGCAGTTCTGCAATTTCCGATGCAAAGGGCTTGTATTTCATCGATCCGAAAGATGAAGATCCATCAAAGCCTACTCAAATATGGACTCAAGGTGAGACCGAATCGTCTTCTTGCTGGTTTCCAACTATCGATAAACCGAATGAGAAAATGACGCATGAAATCCTCATCACGGTTCCCGAAAAATATAGCACACTCAGCAACGGACTCAAAACCTTAAGCAAGAAAAACAGTGACGGTACTCGCACCGATACTTGGAAAATGGATCAACCCAATGCTCCTTATTTGGTGATGATGGCCATTGGGGAATTCGCGATTGTGAAAGATACTTGGCGAAAAATTGCTGTTGATTATTACGTAGAAAAGGAATTCGAACCATATGCGCGTAAAATTTTCGGTAATACACCCGAAATGCTAGAATTCTTTTCAACCCGCATGGGAGTAGATTATCCTTGGCCTAAATACTCTCAGGTTGTAGTGCGTGATTATGTTTCGGGTGCGATGGAAAATACATCCGCCACGCTTTTCGGTGAATTTGTTCAGCAAACACCAGCCGAAATGATCGATAACGACTTTGAAGATGTGATTGCTCACGAACTTTTTCATCATTGGTTTGGCGATTTAGTTACCTGCGAATCTTGGTCTAATCTACCACTCAACGAATCGTTTGCTACGTACGGTGAATATCTCTGGAATGAGTATAAATACGGGCGCGACGAGGCAGATCATCACCTTCAGGGCGACCTCAATACCTACATCGAAGAATCATTTCAAAAGAAAGTTGATTTAATTCGCTTCGATTATGATTTCCGGGAGGATATGTTTGACCGCCATTCTTACCAAAAGGGAGGATGTGTTCTTCACATGTTGCGCAAATACCTAGGTGATGAAGCATTTTTCGAAGGATTGAAAACCTATCTAACCGATAATCGCTTTCAACCTGCCGAAATTCATCATCTGCGATTGGCTTTCGAAAAAGTAACGGGTGAAGATCTGAATTGGTTCTTTAATCAATGGTTCCTCGATAAAGGACATCCTATCCTAAATGCTAAAATTTCTTGGGATGAAGCAACTTCTGAATCGGTTATTGAAGTAGAGCAAACACAGAATCGGGAATCAAGTCCGATGTATAAATTGCCTTTGGATGTAGATATTTACGAGAAAGGAAATATTCGTCGTACACGCATTGTGGTGGATAGTATGAAAACTACTATTCGCCTGAAAGCCGCAGTTCGTCCCGATTTAGTATTGCTAGATGCTGAACATCAATTATTAGGTAAACTCGATCAGCACCTTACACTAGCAGAAGCACAAACCTTATTTCTTCAAGGAAAACGCTACCGAGATCGCTTTCAAGCAATTGATTTATTGTTAGATAATGCCGCCGAGCCAGGAGTTACCGAATTGTTGAAAATGGCATTGAGAGATCCATTCTGGAACATTCGCTTGTACTCGCTCAATCGAATGGATGAGGTGATTGCACAGAATCCAGAAGATTTCAAATCCATTTTGATGCAATTAGCTGCTAAAGATGAAGAATCATCTGTTCGTGCTGCTGCTTTAGAAAAAGTAGCTGGTTTGAGTTCTGGTGATGCAACTGTTTTTCCTGTATTTGAGAAAGCTTTGAGCGATAGTTCTAATCTAGTTCAAGGTGCTGCTTTAGGTGCCATGTATGCTGCCGATCCGGAGCGTACAAAAGATGCCTTAGGAAAACTGGAATCAACGGCTAAAGGAGATTTACTCACATCCATTGCCGCTATTTACGCTACTTCTGGAACACCAGGTAAATTTGAATTCTTGAAATCGGCTTACGAGAAGGTTAATAATCCAAACGATAAATACGTGTTTATTCAAGTTATGGGTAAATACGCCCTTTCTCAGGATGAAGCTACTATGGATGGTTCTGTTCCAACTTTCGAAAATATAGCTCGCAAAGCAAATGCTTGGTGGTTACGTTTATCGGGAATCCAAGTTTTAGCTGAGTTCCAAATGCGTTACGATGCTAAAGTGGATGCACTTTCTTCAGAGATTCAAACAATGATTGAAAAAGGCACTGCTGTTTCTATAGTTCAACAAAAGGAACTTGAGCGTACTGCTTACAAGAAAAAAGTCACTGAAGTGGACATCATCCTCGATACAATTCGTTCTGAGGAAAAAGATCCTAACCTAACACGTATTTTGATGATGATGGGAGGTCATTAACCTGCTTCTCCATTTTCATATCCAAGGTCCACCTGCAGATTTCCGCCAGTTGCAGCTGCTACAGCTAATGCATCACAGCGTTCGTTCTGTGGGTGGTCGTTATGGCCTTTTACCCACTGGAATTTCACCTGGTGCTTGGGGTAAATTTTTAAAAATCGCATCCACAAGTCTTTATTCTTCTTCCCTGCAAAACCTTTCTTCACCCAGCCAAACACCCAACCTTTGGTAATCGAATCAATCACATACTTCGAATCCGAAAACACAATCACCTGAGAACCCGGATTTTTCAACGATTCCAAGCCAACGATCACACTCATTAATTCCATCCGGTTATTAGTGGTTAGCCTAAAACCCTGACTCATTTCCTTATAATGTGGTCCAGCTCGAAGGATTAATCCATAACCACCTGGCCCCGGATTTCCGCGAGAAGAACCATCGGTGTAAAGTTCAATATGCATGGTGGTTGGATGATGATAGGGCGATTAGCTTAATATCTTTTCAACAAGTTGAGGTAAGTACTCATGTTCGAGTTGATGAATGCGTTCTGAGAGTGTGTCAACCGTATCATCTGGAAAAACAGGACATTGGGCTTGAAAAAGAATCTCTCCTTCATCGTAACGTTCATTTACTCGATGAATACTTATACCCGTTTCGGTTCTTCCTGCCGCAATCACTGCTTCATGAACATGGTGACCATACATTCCTTTTCCACCAAATTCGGGCAATAGGGCAGGGTGGAGGTTGATGATTTTATTCGGAAATGCTTGAATGAATTCGGCAGGAATCAAACGCATGTAACCGGCTAATACGATTAAATCGGGGCGATACATGAGTTTTAGATGGTTGATCCATTTAGCATCGGCAAGCTCTGGACCTTTGATTATTTCTAGGTTGATGCGATGGTCGTATGAAATATCCAGAAAACCACGTCGGGGTTTATCACTCACTAATGCGCTAATCTTCACCTGAGGATTCCCTTCAAAGTAGTTTATCAATCGCCGAGCATTGCTTCCTTTACCCGAGCCGAAGATGATCACATTCGCCATTTACTTCCGTTTTGAGGGGCGAAAATAGCCCATTCTTACCATTATAATGCATCAAATGGAATAGTTTTATCTTCTAGTTCTCAATAGGAGTCGGCCTCTTACGATGCGTTGAAAAAAAGATTTTGATAGTATTTGAGTAAACTCTTTCTTTGCAGCGAATTTTACATAACACAACCAAAATGTCAGACATCTCTGCCCGCGTAAAAGCTATTATCGTAGATAAGCTTGGAGTAGACGAAAGTGAAGTTACCCCAGAGGCTTCCTTCACCAATGATCTAGGTGCCGATTCACTCGATACCGTTGAATTGATCATGGAATTTGAAAAAGAATTCAATATTGCTATCCCAGATGATCAGGCTGAGAATATCGGTACTGTAGGTGATGCAATTACTTACATCGAGAAGAACTCGAAGTAAGCTACCCCTTTCATTTTTTGCCTTTGAGAAGAGTCGTCGTTACTGGTCTTGGTGCTGTTACACCGCTTGGCAATACTGTTCAGGATACCTGGACGGCATTGATCAATGGTGTCAGTGGTGCAGAAATGATTACCCATTTTGATGCATCGAAGTTCAAAACCCGCTTTGCTTGCGAGGTAAAGAACTTCGATCCATCAGGAGTAATCGATCGAAAAGCCGTGGGCCGACTTGACCTCTTTGCTCAATATGCATTGGTCGCTGCCGATCAAGCATACATTGATGCTGGGTTGAATCCCGATAATTTCGATCCAGATCGTTCTGGCGTTATTTGGGGTTCTGGAATTGGTGGATTGGAAACTTTCTTCAAAGAAGTTTACAATTTCGCAAAAGGAGATGGAACACCTCGTTTCAATCCTTTCTTCATTCCTAAAATGATTGCTGACATTGCTTCCGGACACATTTCGATGCGTTTCGGTTTCCGTGGACCAAACTTCACAACTGTATCTGCTTGCGCCTCTTCAACCAATGCGATCATCGACTCGATGTTCTACATTCGAATGGGTAAGGCAGATATTATGATGACAGGTGGTTCTGAAGCAGCTGTGAATGAACCGGCAATGGGTGGTTTTAATGCCATGCACGCTCTTTCTGAACGTAACGATTCGTTTAAAACGGCTTCTCGTCCTTTCGACGTTTCCCGTGATGGATTCGTAATGGGAGAAGGTGGTTGCGCATTGATTTTAGAAGAATTAGAGCATGCCTTAAAACGCGGCGCTACCATTTATGCTGAAATTGTGGGTGGTGGTGCTTCTGCAGATGCACATCATATCACAGCTCCTCATCCTGAAGGCCTTGGTGCTCTCAATGTGATGAAAGCTGCTTTGGAAGATGCTGGCATGCAACCCGAAGATTTAGATTATATCAATGTCCATGGGACTTCTACTCCATTGGGCGACATTGCCGAAACAAAAGCAATCCTAGGTGTTTTTGGTGATCATGCTTATAAAATGAACATCAGTTCCACCAAATCCATGACAGGTCACCTTTTAGGTGCAGCTGGAGCTTTGGAAGCTATGGCATCCTTACTGGCGGTGAAACACGATATCGTTCCACCAACCATCAATCAGGAAAACTTAGATCCGGAATTGGATTCTAAGCTGAACTTTACGTTCAACAAAGCACAAAAACGGACTGTCCGGGCTGCTTTGAGCAATACTTTTGGTTTCGGTGGGCATAATGCTTCCGTTATCTTCCGGAAATATCCAGCTTAACGTGTGAGTTTTCTTTCCGCACAATTTTCTAAGCAACGTGCGCTTTATCGTTCCATCCGAAATCTATTAGGATTTTGGCCAGGAAACATTCGTCTTTACGAACAAGCCTTTCGTCACCGCTCTGTAGCGCGTGAGATCCGTGCTGGTGTTAAAGATTCTAACGAACGTCTTGAGTTTTTAGGTGATGCCGTTCTTGGAGCTGTTATCGCTAATTACTTGTTTAAGAAATTTCCTTTTAAAGACGAAGGTTTTCTCACCGAATTGCGCTCCCGTATGGTGAGTCGTATCTACCTAAATAAACTTGCACTAAAAATAGGAATCGATAAACTCATCCAATACGATGATTCCAATCGACTCTATAAATCGATTTGTGGCGATACGTTCGAAGCGCTAATCGGTGCGATATACCTCGACAAAGGCTTTGAGTTTACCGAGAAAATTATTCTTCAACGCATTATCCGTTTTCATGTGGATATGGAAGAACTCGAGAATCAGGATCTGAATTTCAAATCGAAGCTCATCAACTGGGCTCAACGTCAACGAAAAAGCATCTTCTTCGATGCACGCGAAGAAACAGGTGCCGATCGACAAAAACTCTATTATGTTACCGTGTTAATCGATAATGAACCCAAAGGTGAAGGCGTTGGTTATTCGAAGAAAACAGCCGAACAAGCAGCTTCAGAAAATGCTTGTGCACTGATGGTCAATGAGATTGATTTAGCTTAGTGTTTTTTCAACAATGTGACGTATCTTCGCATGCGGATCATGAAAAAGAAGTTCACCCTCAGCAATTATGTGGATTACGATTTCTCGCTTATCGGGATATGTAGTCAGGAGGAAGATTTTAAACTCTGTTTCTTTCTCAATCAAGCATTACAACTCGATTTTGAACGCATTCGCGACATAGAAATACTGCTACCCAAACAGGGAAACATGGTTAGTTTTTCGTGTTTCGAATACACCGATTTAGATTCTGATTTAAGTTGGTATTTGATTGCCAACCGTCATCCAGCTAGCAATCTACTTCCTGATCAAAAACAAACCGATTATTTACTCCGAATTGTTGGTGAGCAAGAGCTCATCGATACAACTCAATTGGTAAATCAAATTAAGGAAATCCCCTGTGTCCTCACAGCTTTTGTGATTCCTCCTCAAGACGTTAAAAACATCGAAAATATATTACTCTAAAATGAGCAAAGTGCAAAGCAAAACCAAGGTTATCGCAACACTTGGTCCTGCAACATCAACCAAAGAAGTTCTTGAAAAATTAATCATTGCGGGTGTTGACGTATGTCGAATTAATTTTAGTCATGGTTCATATGAGGATCATGCTAAAGTGCTTGGTTACATTCGAGAAATCAACGAAGAACATGGTTTCCACACAGCTATTCTAGCCGATTTACAAGGTCCCAAATTACGAATTGGAGAAGTGGAGAATAATGGTGTAATGCTAGTTGCAGGACACGATTTAGTTATCACCACAAAGAAAGCGATTGGAACAGCTGAGCGTGTTTATATCACTTATCCTCAATTTCCGCAAGATGTTCAAGCGGGAGAGATTATTTTGATTGATGATGGTAAAATCGTTTTAGAAGTTAAGGACACAAACCGAGAAGACGAAGTAGTTGCTACTGTAATTCACGGTGGAATTTTATCGTCTAAAAAAGGAGTGAATTTACCGAATACTAAAATTTCACTTCCGTGCTTGACTAAAAAAGATATCCAAGATTTGAATTTTGCCTTGGAGCATCATGTGGAATGGATTGGACTTTCATTCGTGCGTCGTGCTTCCGATATCTTAGAATTAAAAGGACTCATCCACAAAGCGAATAAAAATGCACATGTGGTGGCCAAAATTGAGAAGCCTGAAGCGATTGATGAGATAGATGAGATTATCGCAAATACGGATGCAATTATGGTTGCACGGGGTGATTTGGGTGTAGAAATTCCAATGGAAAACGTTCCACTCATACAGAAAATGTTGGTGAAGAAATGTCTCGAAGCATCTAAACCAATCATTATCGCCACACAAATGATGGAATCGATGATTACCAACTACAATGCAACACGAGCAGAAGTGGGAGATGTAGCTAATTCGGTCATGGATGGTGCCGATGCAGTTATGCTAAGTGGAGAAACTTCTGTAGGAGCGCATCCAGTTCGGGTTATTGAAACCGTTCAGAAAATTCTCGCTCGGGTAGAAGGATTCGAAGGGATTTATCACAAAGATCACAAGCAAAGTTCTCATAAATCGCGTATGATAACTGATGCTATCTGCTACAATGCCGTTACTATGGCTGAGCAAACAGGTACATCAGCAATCATTGCTATGACTCACTCTGGTTATACCGCATTCCGTATTTCAAGTTTCCGACCTAAAGCAAACATTTTCATTTTTACTGGAAACCGAGCTTTACTCAATACGCTAAGCTTAGTTTGGGGTGTTCGAGGATTCTTCTACGATAAAATGGTAAGTACCGATCATACCATATCCGACATTAAGAATATTCTTAAAAAAGATGGGTATATCAATCAAGATGAATTGATCATCAATGTGGCCAGTATTCCCATGCACGAATTTGGCAAATCGAATATGCTGAAAATCAGTTTTGTTGAATGAGGATTTTACTTTCTTTTGTAGCATGAATATCGACCTGCTAAAAGAGATTTGTGAAACACCGGGTGCTCCTGGTTATGAGCAACGCATTCGTGCCGTGGTATTGCGCGAAGTAGAGTCTATGGGCGATGCAGTTAGCGTCGACAACATGGGCAATGTAACCGTATTCCGGAAAGGCCGTTCCGATAAAAAAGTGATGGTCGGAGCACACATGGATGAAATTGGATTCATGGTGACGCACATTGATGATAAAGGATTTGTCCGCTTTACCACATTGGGAGGATTTGATCCTAAAACATTAACTGCTCAACGTGTTATCATCCATGGATCGGAAGATATTATTGGGGTGATGGGTTCTAAACCAATACATTTAATGTCACCCGAAGAGCGCGATAAATCTGTTAAAATCTCCGATTTCTTTATCGATACAGGTTTAACGGCTGATGAAGTGAAAGCCAAAGTCAGCATTGGTAATACAATCACGCGTGAACGCGAATTCATTCGCATGGGTGAATGTTTCAATTGTAAAAGTTTGGATAACCGGATTTCTGTTTTCATTCTCATAGAAACACTTCGCCAGCTTAAAAATATCCCTTACGATTTGTACGCGGTGTTTACTGTTCAGGAGGAAGTAGGAATTCGAGGAGCACAAACTGCAACGTTGCGCATTCAACCTGATTTCGGATTTGGGTTAGATACAACTATTGCCTACGATGTTCCGGGTTCAAAAGAGCATGAGCAAGTAACTAAGTTAGGTGCGGGTGCAGGCATTAAAGTAATGGATGCTTCTGTTATTTGTGATCCACGTATGGTGAGTTACATGAAAGATGTAGCGTCTAAAAATAATATCACATGGCAACCTGAAATACTCACCGGTGGCGGTACCGACACAAGTGGCATTCAACGAATGACTGCAGGTGGAGCTATTGCTGGAGCTGTTAGTATTCCAACGCGACATATTCATCAAGTAATTGAAATGGTTCATCAGAACGATGTAAGAGCTTCTATTGAATTATTGAAATGTAGCATCGAACAATTAGATCAGTGGAATTGGTCTTGGTAATTCAACTATTTAATACAACATTAATTTTTTGAAACTATTGATTTATCTTTGGCACAGGCTTTGAAAAGCCGCCGCGTCCAAAACAAAAATCCTATGAAATACTCTTTCCTCTTTATGCTGTTAAGCTGTTTCGCTTTAACTGCATCCGCTCAAAAATCCAATCTTGTATTCTTTGCAGAGAATGGTGAAAAATTTACAATTGTGATGAATGGTCTTCGTTATAACGAGACTCCTCAAACCAATGTTCGTATTAATGACCTCATGCCAGCCGTTTATAAAGTGAAAGCGATTTTCGAAGATCCTACACTTGGCGTAGTAACTAAAACAATTCCTTTAGATCCTTATTTAGAATATAACTATAACATTCGCCCTAAGAAAACTACTGCTGTTGGTAAAACAGTTAAGGGTATGGGAAATCAAGTTGCTCGTGATTTGAACATGAAAGATTCATCTGATGTGAAAGATTCTGATTCAAAAGAAAATTATGTAATGCGATTCGTATCACAAACAAATCTTGCTATGCCGGTTCAACAATATCAACCTGCTCCAGTTCAACAGCAAGTAGTTGTAGCACCTCCTCCAACATATACCCCAGCTCCAACAGGAACAGTTCAACAAACAACTACAACAACCGTTCATTCAACTGGAACACCTGTTCAAACTTCAGTTGTTGCTCCAGTAGGAGGAGTTAATATGAGTGTAAATGATCCAGATTTGGGTGTTAATTTTAACATGAGTGTTGGTGTTCCAGTTGGTGGTACTGTTGTTACTTCTGGTGGTACTGTTCAACAAACTACAACAACTACTACTTATGGAACTCCTGTTCAACAACAAGTAGTTCAACAACAATATGTAATGCCAGGTTACAATGGTCCAATCGGTTGTCCTTGGCCAATGGATCAAAATGCTTTCGGTGGTGCTGTTTCAACTATCAACGGACAAAGTTTCGAAAGCAACAAACTTCAAGTAGCTAAACAAGCTTTCGCTAGTAACTGTATGACTTCAGCTCAAGTTGGTCAAATCATGCAGTTGTTCTCTTTCGAAGATTCTCGTTTAGACTTCGCTAAATTCGCATATGGTCATACTTACGATTTAGGTAACTACTACCAAATCAATAGCGCATTTACTTTTTCTTCTAGTGTAGATGAACTGAATGATTTTATCGCAGCTCAACCTCGCCGGTAAGATTCAAATCACATAATTAAAAAGCCCCGGAAATTCTAGGATTTTCGGGGCTTTTGATTTTATTCCACTGGAGAATTTAATTTGCTTGTTTTAAAAATCGTTTTACAATTCTTTCTTGGTCAGTTTGAGCGATTAGAAGATAAACTCCATCAGGTAAGTCTTCTATATTAATTGTTTGTTGCATTTCTTCTTCAGCAGGAACAATTTGAGATTGGGTTTTTACCAGCTTACCCGAATAATCATAAAGTAAGAAGGATACATTTGAATTATAAGGTAAAGTCAGAGCAGTTTTAATAACCGAACTAGCAGGATTAGGATAAATACTAAGTTCGGTTGATCGTGTTTCTGAATCTAGACTTGAAGTTTCGGAAGTCTCTTCTGCTAATCGGAAGGCAACAGCTGGGCAACCAATTCTCACCGAAACTCCATCTAAATCAAAACCATCGGCAGTTGGAGATGCAAAAAAAGCCGGATTAGAAACATCTATGATTTTTAGATAACGAATACCATAAGCGCCACCAATTGAAAGTGTTGAATTTGCAGGAATTCCTAAAGTAGCATTCATGCATATGGATGAATTCAACAGTACCCAATTTGTTCCATTTAATGATCCATAAACGCTTGCTTTTTCGGGATTAGCTTCACAAGCAATTATATCACCCGAGTTAGAACTTTCGTAAATGACAATTTCATTCGTGCCATTGGTTCGATAGCAAGTAGATGATAATTTCAAAACTATCTGACCACCAAATCCGAGTGTGAAATAATTAACAGGAGTTGCCAATTCGGTGTTTTGAGGAGCTCCTAGTGTTTTACTAACATTTGAGCTTGCTGCCGTCACTGTTGTGCCATTTTTCCTTAATCCTTGCGTATAACTCTCTACAGAACTAGCGTTCGATACGATCGATGGAAGTGCAGGTGTAATCGTTAGTGCATTTATTCCAATTACTCCATCAAGATCAAATCCATCCTGTGTATTGTTTGCCGATGTATTCGGTGGCCTAATTGATGCATCTGTTAAACGAACATATTTAGCCCATGTTAAGGCACCTAAATCAATTCCTATTGGACTTAATCCAGCATCGCAATATGTACCTAAGTTAGTCCATGAGCAATTGTCTTGAGAAGCATATACAGTTACTTTATCTGGATACAAACCTGCACAAGCAGAAGTAACTCCAAATGTTGTTTCGCAAATAGTCAGGTCATTTCCTGGACCATTTGAAAACCCTGCTCCTAATGTTAGTTGGACAGATCCGCCAAATCCAAGTGCATAGTAATTGTTATTTGCTGGAGGTGTGATAGCATCACTGCATTGAGGTGCTCCAAGTGCATTGCTAGGATTTCGATTCGTACCAATTAAGCCATCTGTTAATGGCGACCAACCGCAACATGATGTATAGCCATCTCTTCCTCCTGATAAAACCGTAATTGAAGTTGCATAAACTTGAGATAGTACCTGTTCGCTAGTGCTAACAAGTAATAAAGCAGAAAAGAAAAGTGTACTGAATGGATGCTTTAGGTTTAGTAGTTTCATAAATGAATGGGTTAGTTTGCTGTATTAATGCGATAATAAACTATCGAAATAGTTGATTACCAAATTATAAAAAATTATAGATAATAAATCTTTATGACTCGTTAATGACGAATCACTTTACCAACAGTGATAAAAAGGATGCGTAAATCTTTCCACACATCTTTTTCATCCATGTATTTTTTATTCAAGGCTAGTTTTGCAGGCATAATTTCCTCGATATACGTTTTCTCCGGATCAGAGGAAGCTGCTAATAAATCGTTTTCATTCGAATAAGCTATGCTGGCATAATCGGTAATTCCGGGACGAATAGATAAAACTTGACGTTGGTCTTGAGTATATAAATCTACATAACGTCGAACTTCAGGCCGCGGTCCAACTAAGCTCATTTCACCAACAAAAACATTGAAAAGTTGTGGTAATTCATCGAGCTTGTATTTGCGTAAATAGAAGCCTACACGCGTTACACGAGGATCTCTACCGCCAACTGTTAAAAGCCCTTTTTGATCTGCACCAATGCGCATGGTTCGAAATTTCCACAGTTTGAAATCTCTTCCATTAAGTCCTACTCGAACCTGCCGATAAAATCCCCCTCCTTTTGAATCTATCACAACTATCAACCATAAACTAAGTAATATGGGAGATAAGATCAATATTCCAATGGCAGAGGAAAATAAATCAAACAGGCGTTTAAGCATGTTATATCGATGTTTCTACAGCTTCAATAACAGCAGCAAGAACTTCTTCTACTTGTTCATCACTTAAATCGATGAAAACGGGTAATGAAATTTCACGACTAAAATTATCATACGTAACTGGAAATTGATCAATCGAATAACCCATTTCCTTGTAAAATTTCATCATTGGAACAGGAATGAAATGAACATTTACCGAAACATCCTTATCAAATATCTTTTGCATGATTGCATCTCGTTTAGCTTCTGCAATACCTCGAATTCTCAGTGGAAATAAGTGATAGGAAGATATTTTTTCATCCGTTTCGTAAGGTGCTAACTCTGCCCAAGAATACTGACTCAAAACTTCCTTATATCGATCAAAAATTTGCTTTCTGCGGGGTAGCGTTTTCGATTCATATCGACGAAGTTCAACCAAGCCAATTGCAGCCATGATATCAGTCATGTTGCATTTATAACCGGGTTCGATGATATCGTATTTCCAGTTACCCTTTTGCATTTTAGCAAGGGCATCCTTGTTTTGTCCATGCAAGGTGGCAATACATAGATAATCGTAGATAGCCTTGTTATCGAAAGGCTCTGGTAGATTTAATGCAACGGCACCACCTTCGGCTGTAGTTAGATTTTTTACAGCATGAAATGAAAAGACAGATACATCAGTTAAAGAGCCAGTCATTTTACCTTGATAGCGCGCTCCAATTGAATGAGCTGCATCCGATAGGATTAATATCCTACCTAACTTCTCTTGAACTTCTCCCCGTGCTTTAAATTGAGCCTGTATGTCAGCTCTCTTAACAAACGAATTAATTGCATCAAAATCACAAGGCATACCACCAAAGTCAACGGGCATAATGACTTTAGTTCGTTCAGTTATGAGCGATTCTAACTTCTTCGGATCAATATTGAAATCTTCTGCTTTTACATCGCAAAAAACCGGACGAGCACCGGTATGCATCACAACATTAGCGGTAGCAGAATAGGTGTAGGCAGGGACAATTACTTCATCACCCGGACCAACACCGAACCAACGCAGAACGATTTCGAGTCCGGCAGTGGCTGAATTTAAGCAAAGGGTGTTTGGATTACCGTTGTATTCGCTGAGGTCTTTTTCGAATTGTTTAGTGCGTGGACCTGTTGTAATCCAGCCGGAACGAAGCGCTGCTGTTACTTCATCTATAATTTCTTGGTCGATATGGGGAGGTGAAAATGGGATCATGGTTCAGATTTTTTTTCCGGATAAAATTGATTTATCGAGACAATGATGTATGTCGTTTTCCGGGTGATTTTTTTAAAATGAAGAAATCAATTATTCCTTGTAAATAGCCTATTCCGTAGCTAAAATGCAATACATAAAATGCTAAACAGATTAGACCAAATTCCTTTACGTGCCGACTAATTCTTAAGCTCATAAGCAAAGACATAAGCACATAAAGCAGGAGCAAAATTAAATGAATTGTCCCCAATATTGGATGAATGAGCCATGCAAAGGGCAATGCAATCAGAAAAAGCACCCAAAGTGGTGGAGCTAATTGTCGAAGTGTTGTTACAACTTTGAACTTTCGATTCACATACACTTTCCAATAACCATATTGCTTGTATTGCTTATACAGCTTAGAAAAGGTTGAACGAACGTAGTATTTTGCCCGAATGTTTGGGTTCAGATAAATACGAAATCCACCTTGAATGAGGCGGAAATTAAATTCATCATCTTGATTTCGAGTTAAGGCTGAATCGAATAATCCAACTCGTTCGAATACTTCTTTTCGGTACGCGCCAAAAGCGACAGTATCAACGTATCCAGCTTTTAATCCAGTTCTAAAGTGGGCATTTCCTACACCAAAAACAGATGACATGGCAAGGGCAATTGCTGTCGAATTCTCATCTAATGAAATAGTGTCCAAGATTCCACCTACACAGCCTATCTCGGGGTCGATTTCAAATGTTTCGACACAAAGTTTCACATAGTCTTTGTCTAATTCGGCGTGTGCACCTAAGATGATGATGATATCAGCTAAGGAATTTTCAATGCCGAGATTAAGCGCATATGGTGTAGTAATTTGAATATTATCTAAAAGAGTAACTCGATTATTTTCATGGAAATTTTTAACTATTTCTCGAGTGGAATCAGTGCTCATTCCATCGCAAACAAACACATCTAACAAATCGCTTGGGTAGTTACTTGCCAATACCGATTCGATACATTTGGCAATGTACTTTTCCTCGTTTCTGCATGGTATTACAACACTTACCCGTTTAGATGCGCTCATCTTCTTTTAATAATAGACAGTAAAAGAAGCCGAAAAATACAACACCCTTTTGAGTTTCAAGAATTCCTTCCACCAAAGCATTCACAAAACAAATAACAAGGAAATACATCAATATTCCCGATTGTCTTTTGTTACGAGAAATAATAGGAAGAATGAAGAGTAGTAATAAGGAAATTAATCCTGGAAATCCCAAAGCAACACCTGTTTGTAAAAATTGATTGTGCGCATTTAATTTCTTGGATTCAATACCGGTAAATCCATCAAGTCGATATTGATTTTCCAATTCAATATTTACATCTCCAACTCCAACGCCCATAGGATGTTCTTTCATTAACGTCCAGGCCGATTGCCAAATTAGAATGCGGGCAGCATTACTTTCAGTATCGGATTTATCAACCGTATTTAAATTCGAAAATACTTGAAAACTACGTTCGGCTCTTTCGGAAATACTTGGATTATAAAAAACTGAAACCGCTATTATTCCGATGAATGCAGCTGCTGTATATATCCAATAGGTTTTTCGTTTTGCACGGATAAATCCTTCCACAAAAAAATATAGGAAGGAAAATACGAGTAAAAAGAGATTTATTTTAGAGGATAATAAAACAATGCAACTAACGAATACGGCTATTATGAGCAAATAAGGGATAATTAATTTTGTTTGAATCGATTGTATTTCTGCGTAACACAAGCGAATGGCAAGCAGTAAATACATGGCTAAATAGGAAGGGTGAAATCCATTCGAGAATAACTCATATGAGAATTCATTTTGACCTTTTGTAATATATATAAATGTTGATCGGCCAAGCAGCCAAATGCAATAGATTAAACAAGCCCCAATAAAGGTTTGATTAATTAATTTTTTCTTGGATAGATTCAAATCAGATCTGGCAAAAATCAACCAAGGCAAAAGGAATAGCGATAATTTAATTTCTAAATGAATAAATCCCTTTGAATAATTTTCAGTGCCTATTAAGCCAAGCACATTGTAAACATAGAAGCCAAGTAAAGCAAGGATTTCAGGCGATGATCTAACTAAATCCCAGCTAAATTTCCAATGTCCTTTCCAGCTATAAAAAGCGAGTAATAAAACAATTACTAAAGGAATTAGGGGTTGTGATAAAGGAAGAACCGCCGCTAATAACAGAGTTAAAATGAGTAATGGCTGAGCTATGATTTCCTTCCAATTCATATAGCCTTCAGCTTGAAATATAATTCCTCAAATTTATTCATGCACGTTGCTCGAAGTGCATGTTTAGTAATGAGTTCCTGATTTATTTGAAAGCATTTTTCTGAATCAACATTCAATGCTTGTTCAAAAGGATTTTCAGAAGAATGGTAGATTATTCCATTTTCTTGGTTTGTAATCCACTCTCTACTTACTTCTAAATCGCTCACGACAGGGATACAGTCAGCCGAAATCGCTTCAAGCAAACTAACTGATGTTCCATCACTATTGGGAAGGGAAATGTAAATCTGAGCTAGTGAATAAAAGTTAGCATTGGTTTCTTGATCTACCCAACCAATAAATTCATAGGCTGATGAAGGCAGTAGTTTTGCTGCAAGTTCTTTTAATGAATCAGTTTGAATTCCTGTTGCGCCAATAATGAGTTTCCAATCCGGATGTTGTTTATAGAACTCACTGAAAAGATTGATAATTAAATCAATTCGATAGAGCTCTTTATGCAAGCGGTTTGAATAAATGATTCTTTGTTTCAACTGTGGTTTAACTGGGTCAATTCCATATTGCAGATAAACATATTTTTTATCTGCTGGCGAAATTGTCTGCATTGCCCTAATCATTTCATGAGAATCGGCAGTGACATAAGTACTATAATCCAAAACCGATTTAGTGATGGAATAATACAAGCTGTTTTTTTGAGGAATGATGAGAACATCACTTCCCCAAGCAGTTGTAATTACTGGTATTCTAAGAGATTTTGCAATTCGACATACAATCCATGCAAGTCGATTTACTTGGTGAATATGAATTAAATCGGGTTTTATAGACTGAATTTCTTTTTTCAGTAAATGGTAATTTTTAATCCAACCCAATAAATTCAATCCTCTAAATGGGTAAACCAGATTTTTATTTGTGCCTTCTGGAGAGAATGGTGTTTCAGTGACTAAGGTTAAATTACCTACCAATTTCGACATTGCTTTACAGAAATGCCGGAGGTGAATGGAGTCGGAGCCAATTTGTAAAACGTTCATTTCGAAACAATTTTTAAAATCAGATCCTCTAATATTTTAACCTGGTATTTACGATGAAGGGTTTTAACTTTTGCTTCATCAACAGGTAAATAACTCTTATCGTTCCATATTTTCCAAGCAAATTCAATCGAACGAGCAATTTCATTTGGTTGATTAAAATCAGCTATATAACCAGCATTTTGTTCTCGAATTAAATCGGCAGCAACATCATTGGGATTTAATACCGAAATAATTGGTTTTTGTACCGAGATATAGTCAAATATTTTCCCTGAATACACACCAACTCTATTTATTTCATTTAAAATCAATAAGCTGGCATCGGCTTTTGAAATGTATTCTAGAGCTTTATTATTATCAACCGGAGGGATGAATTCACATTTATTTTCAAATTCTTTGGGAATAGAAAAATTATGGTGAGTACCTAAGAATTGAATTTTGAACTCTACTGTGTGAGTAGAAAGAAAAATTCTCAATCCTTCGAAAAATGTATGCGGTTTTCTCGGTCCGTAAAATGTTCCCGCGTAAATGATTGTGAATACGGAATTATGATTGCGATCTGGTTTTAAATCATTATCGAAACCATTCCGAATTTCTGCAAACTCCTGAACTTGCGTCATAATTCGTCTCATATCATTAAGTATGGGACTACTAACGGTTGTAATTGCTTGAGCTCTACTGTTTATTTTAATTTCTGCTTTCTGAAGGAGTTTTCGAGTTTGATTATTTATTTGTCCATTCGTCGACATCTCATCACGCATGTCAGCAACCCAAGCAATTGACTTGTGATTTTGCAGAAAATTGTACGTAGCTAAATGTGCTTCAATGGGTGAAAATGAACTAATAATTAAATCAATTGGGTTTTTTGAATGAACGAATTCAAGTCGCTTTTCAACTCGTTTCATCCAGGCTTTATGCGGGTATTGAAGAACCTTTAGTAGCAAAACATTCCAAACTACTTTGGATAAATGAAGTAGTTTATTTTCTCCCTGTTTATTTTTTAAGAACGGAATTATTTGTTCGTCTTGTTCTCGATAAATATCGCCGGTTTGATTCGTCTCATGTGCTGGAGAATTGCCTTCATTCAACGTAATTACTGTAATTTTAAATCGCTCTTTGGATAAGTAATTGACAAATGCTAACATTCGATTTACAGCAACACTTTTACGTGGCGGAAACCAAGCTGTAACTAGGGCAATATGTATTCGATTATCCGACAATTTTCTCCAATTCTTGAATGAAATTATTCAATATCACTTCCTTTTGAAAGTTCTTAGCAATGTACGCGATGTTTTCTTTGTTAGGGGTGAAGTTACGTTCCTTAACTAAGTTCACAACCTTGCTAAAATCAACTTCTATATCCTTCAAATGATGACAATTTTCGAACGGATATTTCCAGATTACTTCGCATCCAGCAGCTAGAGCTTCAAGCACACTTAAGGAGAAGCCATCGTGTTCAGCAAGTCGGATGAAAATAGGCGAAGTGTTTCGAAGCTCAGTCATTTCCTGAGTAGTTAACCAGCCTTTAAATTGAACATTTGGTGGAATTGAATTCAATTTTGTTCCATCACTTCCTGCTATAATGAAAGGGATTTCAGGATTAGCAAGGGCAAGTTGTTGAATGGTATTCCAGCCATAGAAATCCTCTCTGTTAGCAGCCACGTATGAATAAACTTGTAGTCTTGGGAAATCACTCGCATTTGACTGAATATCTAACCATTTGGAGTGAACTATTTTAGCTTCTATTTGAGCCGTTTTTAGTTCAGCTTGTAACCAAGGCGCATCGGTTGAATGAACTGCCCGATCAATGTAATCACGAAATATTGAACTATTTTTAAATCGTTCCACAGCAAGAAGTACATCTGTTCCAACCCAGTTAAACCAGATTTTCTTGTTCATCTTTAAAGCCAAATCCATCGAACCGCTTCGATCAGAGACACCATTTATCGAAATTAAAACATCGGCTTTTCTTATTGCCCAAGCGAATTTCACCTGCTCGATTTTCGAATTATAGGTATCGTAAAAGCGAAAACGATGCTGTGGCGCAAATCCTTGTAAATCAGCAACTAGCTTTCTGGAGAAATATGGAAGTCCGTTTACAACTACGTTCATATCGCTGCTTTGGGGATTAGACTTCTATACCAGAAAATGAGAAATATATAATTCAAGCTTAAAACACCCGAATAAGCCATCAATATTTGATGGAAATTATACGTTGTGAGTGAGCCTATGAATAATGTTCCTAAACTCAATATATGTCCAGTTAAACCAATGACATACGCTGGTTTTTGTTTGTGAAATATTAATGGTGTAGTGGACACAACCGAGGCTATGAAATTGAATAAAATTGCAGGTGCCATGATTTGTGCTAGTACTCCAGCTTCACGCCAGTTCTCGCCCAAGTATATTTCAAAAATCCATGGTCCTTTGAAAAGAACTAAAACTAATGCTGGGACTGTTACTAGTGAAATAATTCGAATGGAACGGTAAAACAATTTTAGTTGTTCTGAGCTTTCTCCTTGTTTAGCACCAACTTCACGGAAATACAGTTGTCCAACAGCGCTTCCTACAAGATTTAAAGGTGCACGTAAATAACGGTTCATGACAGAAAAAAGCCCCAATGCTAAAGCTCCGTAATTGTGTGTAATAAGCCAGTAAAGCAAGAACTGTGTAGCTAATATATCGGTAAAAGCATGAATCGAATTAACCATGGGAAAATCACGGTGTTCGTACGCTACATCTTTAAGTTCTTTTCGGGAATTAGAAAGTGATTTAAAAATGCCTCTTTCTTGAATCGTCATCCATGCTATTGGAAGGAATAAGCCAATTATCCATGCCCAAAATAAACCAGAAATTCCCCAACCTAAATACCCCAAAACTACATATCCAGAGTTTTGTACGAGTGATTGAAGAACGCGCATACTGGTTAGTAGCGGGTATTTTTTATTTCGAAGTACCCATTGATTATAGATACTAAGTGATGATAGTAGGAAAATACTAGGTGCTAAAAAAACTAGGTATTGGGATAATTCAGGAGTGTTATAGAATTGAGCTATTTGATTAGTAAATAATAAAGTAATAAGTGATAAAAGACTAACTATTGTTGTAATTATAAATGATAGACTAAAAAGTGATTTTGCTTTTTTGTCATCAGTAGGAATGAGAATAGCAAGATCAAATCTACCGGCCGCAACAATGGCAATTAATGATGCCATGGCTAAGAAGTTTTCTTGTACGGCAATTTCCTCGGGTTTGTATATTCGGCTTATAAAGGGAGCAAGAAGAAATGGAATTGCCTGACCGATAGAATTCCCAGTAAAGAGAATTAAGAAATTCTGAGTAAACGATCGGGACGATTTACTGCTCACTTGCTTTAGTTACATTTTCGGGTGAAAGTAAAATTATAGCAATTAGAATCCATCCACAATTTAATACTAACCAAGCGGATGGCATGGCTGCTACTATCCAAAAAACAGCCAAGCATAAAATCCACTTTGCAGTCTTGAATAAATCGAACTTTCTTCCTTTGAAAAAACGTAAAAAAGTTAACAGTAGCACGAAGAAGAATAGAAGTGTTAATGGAATACCATATTGGCTTACGAGTTCAGTTAAACCTTCATGTGGACTAGTAATTGTTCCAGTTACATAAGGCACATTATTTTTAATCGTATACCAGGAATATTGTCCTGGTCCAACACCAAATAGTGGATGCTCTTTGGTCAGGAAAATGCCATTTAGTAAAAGGTTTTTTCGAATAAATATGGAGCTGAGTTTGCCATGCATCTCATATTTTTCGTAAGCTTTAAGTACTTTTTCTTTTCCAATTACCTTAATTAAACTATCGGGACTTGAAAATACAGGCTTACCATTATTCTCTGAAATAACCTGAATGGAATTCAATTTATAGTCTCTTCCATTTTTCCATAATGGACCTAGGAAAATTGAGTTAAATGCAAAAACTCCTATAACGCAAAAAAGAAAGAAAGCTGATAATTTAATTAGCTTACTATTAGACTTTATGAAGTCGATATTGATAAAACTTGCGATATAGAAAATGAAGAAAACAACCGAAATAATCTTCCCAAATCTAGAGTCAGCGACAATGGAGAAAAAGAGAAGTTGGAAAATAATGGAAGTAACTTGTGGAAATGAATGTCTTTTACCAACTCTACTTAAGAGAATTATAAGAGCTAGAGAAAAGAGGTAACACAGAAATGTATTGTTGTTATCGTAAATAAAAACAGGTGCAAATGTGATATTTCCTACAGGTAATTGGATTAATTTTTCGGTGTGGAAACCTTGGATATGAATTCCTGTATAGAATTCAAACCAACCAATCAAACAAAGGCCTACAAATAGTAATATACTTAATTGGTATACTTTTTTGAAAAATAGCTCAGAACCGGCAAAACGAAAAGTTTGAAAGAGCATGGATACTGTTAACACTTGCAGTATCAGACTTCTGATTTCAAACTTAGCTTCCGATTTACCTTGGACAAAACTATAGTGAACAATTCCTGCTAAAGCAATTAGAGTAAAGAAAACTAATGCCAATTTGAGATTTGTTGGGAGATTAGTTTGCTTGGGAAGAAAAAAGGAAGCAGAAAACAACAAGACAGTCAAGATCAAAAACGGATAGATTGTCATAAACCCAACAGATATGGGTAATACGAAAGCATCAAATGGGAACAATATGTACCATAAACTAAATGCACCCAGATAGTAAGTCTGAATGCATTTAGTTAACCATTTTGATGAAAATTCAATCATACGAAATTGAATCAATGAACTTATTTCGCATAAGCAACTGCACGTGTCTCACGAATCACAGTAACTTTTACTTGACCTGGATAAGTCATTTCATTTTGGATTTTTTGCGAAATGTTAAATGATAGCATTTCAGCATCTTTATCCGTTACTCGCTCACTTTCTACAATTACACGCAATTCACGTCCTGCTTGGATAGCGTATGTATTTGAAACACCTGGATAAGAAAGAGCCAGTTGTTCCATGTCTTTCAATCGTTTGATATACGATTCAACAATCTCACGTCTTGCACCTGGGCGAGCTCCTGAAATAGCATCACACACCTGAATAATTGGAGAAATCAAACTGGTCATTTCTACCTCGTCGTGGTGAGCACCAATGGCGTTGCATACTTCGGGTTTCTCTTTGTATTTCTCGGCCAACTTCATACCCAAGATAGCATGTGGTAATTCCGGCTCATCGTCGGGAACTTTTCCAATATCATGGAGCAATCCAGCACGTTTTGCAAGTTTTACATTGAGTCCTAACTCAGCTGCCATAATCGCACAAAGGTTTGCTACTTCACGCGAGTGTTGAAGCAAGTTCTGGCCATAAGATGAACGATATTTCATTCGTCCAACCATACGTGTCAACTCTGGATGCAAACCATGAATTCCTAAATCGATACAGGTTCTTTTTCCGGTTTCAATAATCTCTTCCTCAATTTGACGCTTCGTTTTTGCCACCACTTCTTCGATACGAGCAGGGTGAATACGACCATCGGTTACCAATTGGTGCAAAGCTAAACGTGCAACTTCACGACGAACAGGATCAAAACAACTTAAAATGATAGCTTCTGGCGTATCGTCAACAATGATTTCCACACCTGTTGCAGCCTCAATTGCACGAATGTTACGCCCTTCACGACCAATGATTCGTCCTTTTACTTCATCATTTTCAATGTTGAAAACCGAAACTGAATTCTCTACAGCATGTTCTGTCGCAACACGTTGAATGGTTTGAACCACAATACGTTTAGCTTCTTTATTAGCCGTTAATCGAGATTCTTCCATGATGTCTTTAATGTGGGAAGCAGCTTCTGTTTTTGCTTCTTCCTTTAAAGCTTCCATCATTTGATTCTTAGCATCATCAGCCGATAAACCTGCAATGATTTCAAGTTGCTCAACTTGGCGACGATGTTGTTTATCAAGCTCCGATTGTTTCTTGGTAATTACATCTAACTGTTGAGTTAGATTTTCACGCAAAACATCTAATTCACTTTGTTTGCGTTTTGTCTCTTCCAGTTTCTGACTAAGCATGCTTTCTTTTTGCTTAGCTCTGTTTTCGGATTGTTGAACTTCTTGATTTCGAATTTGTATCGACTTCTCGTGTTCTGTTTTCAGTTGCAGAAATTTCTCTTTCGCCTGAAGCATTTTGTCTTTTTTAATGACTTCTGCCTCCGCTTCCGCTTCTTTTACCAATTGAGCACTTTTCTGCTCAATGTTTTTCCTTAAAACCGTCGTGGCAAAGGCATACCCTCCTCCGAGTCCTACTATTGCCACAATCACATAAATGAGTATTTCCATGTAGTTTGTACGTTATGACAAACAACTTGAACGAACCCTAAACCGAAAAAAGGAAACGTTATTTCTCGTCCAAAATGCTGGTAATCAACTGATCCATTTCCTCTAAACGGAAAAATACTTGATCCTGATTTCCAGTATTGTTCGACTCTAACTCAATCAACTGAGTAGTTATCTGCAAAGCACTCATTGCAAACAAATCCTGAATGTCTTTAACCCCATACTTAGTTTCCAATTCGCTGAGCTTCTGGTTGATAAGTGTGGCAGCCTTTTGAACAGAATTAGCCTCAGCCGATTTTACCTTTAAGGGGTATTTTCGGTTAGCTAACTGTATTTCTATCGATACATCTTGCATCTGTTCTGGGTCATTTATTCAGTAATGCGAGACATTTATCAATGTCCCGAATCATCTCATTGATTTTGCCCTTTAGCACTGTAGGATCCTCATTTTCGGAACCTTGAATCAATGCTTGAGCGAGTTTTAACGCTTTATTCCCTTCCTCAAGTTGTTGGATATGCTCCTGTTGCTTGTTGATGGTTTCTGTTAATCTTTGATTGTCAGACTTCAATGCAGAATTCTCCGCTTTGAACGCGACGTGCAAATGTATCAATTTTTTGATTTTGCCCTCGAGAACGGCTGATTTCCCAAGTAGATCCGTCATAATGCGATTGCCTGATGTGTTAATTAACGGGCTTAAAAGTATTTATTTTCTGCGGCTTCCAGAGCCTTTCTCATAATAATTTGCAAAGAATTCGCTGAAGAACTGTAGATGAGCCGGATGATTTTTTTAATATGCCTGATATCAGCCTGTTTAGCGAATGCACAACAGGTTCCTGAAAAGTTTTTTTCTTCACCTATGTCGATACCTCTTCAAGTAACGGCTGGTTTTGGAGAAATTCGACCCAACCATTTTCATTCAGGTATTGATTTTTCAACCCAAGGAAAGAATCAAGCTGTTCTTGCTGCTGCCGAAGGATATGTGAGTCGTATAAAGGTTTCTCAATCGGGTTATGGTAACGCCATCTACATCAATCACCCGAACGGATTAACTACTGTTTACGGACATCTTGCCGAATTTAACGATACGATTAACCAATATGTTAGTACAATCCAGCAGCAAAGTCGCGAGTATGAATTAGATGTTTTGCCCGATCCTCTTGATTTTCCAGTAAGCCGACAACAATTTATTGGTTGGAGTGGAAATTCAGGATCTTCTACTGCTCATCATCTGCATTTTGAGATTCGTGATCAAGGATTCGAAAATGTCCTCAATCCTCTTTTGTTTGGATATGCCGAAAAGGATGATTTTGCTCCTGAAATCAATGCCGTATCAATCTTCCCGATGGACGATTATGGCCGTGTGAATAACCTGAAAACCAATTTGAATCTTCCTCTGGTTGTCAATAAAAAGACCAAGAAAAAGGGAATTTCACCCAAAATAAAAATGCCTATTGTTTCTGGTTGGGTTGGATTTGGATTTCAAGGAGGTGATGTGATTGGTAAACTTCGAAGCAAAACGGGGATATATAAAATTCAATTGTTAGTTGATTCTACGGAAGTTTTTCAAGCTCGGTTTGATGAGTTTTCGTTCGATGAAACCCGCAGCGTGAATGCCTATCAGGATTATCCGGAACGTTTGAAAACACGCAGAAAAATTCAACGTTGCGTAGTACCAGATAACCCAATGATTGGGATTTATAAAAAGCAACTAGATCGTGGGTATTATTATTTTTCGGAGGATAGCATTTACACAATTACCTATGTTCTGAGTGATTTGAATAATAATCAAACTCGCTTTTCTATTCGAGTGCGAGGGAAAAAGCCTGATTGGGAGATTACACCTACTCAAGTTTCGTCATCTTATATTCCAGTTCTACCCGGTTTAGCTCAAACCATCAGCCTGCCTGATTTTCAAGCAGAATTCCAAGAAGAAACATTGTTTGACACTGCTCGAATCAAGCTCATTTCACACCCTTCCTCTTTTTCCCCTTGGATTGAATTAGGTAGTAAATATATCCCTGTAAATCAAGCAGTCAGACTTCGTTTCAAGCCTTCTAATGTGCCGGATAGTCTTCAAGCTAAATTGGTTGTTGCTCAAAAAAACGGAACTAACTTGCGTGGCTTAAAAACGAATAGGGCAGAGGACTGGCTCGAAGCTGAAACATTTGAATTTGGCGATTTTCAGGTTGTGGCCGATACTGTTTCACCCAGTGTTAAAGTAATTCCAGCTTTCATTCGCAAGAAAAGGAAGAAAATTCCGTTGAAACAAACAGCCAGCGGGCGTATTCGGGTTCAGATTTCGGATAAGCTCTCTGGAATCAGCTCCATGCAAGCGTACCTGGATGGGAATTGGATTTTACTCGAGCCTGGTTTAAGTGATGGTGAATGGACGTATAAATTCCCCGATGAACTTAGTGAAGGCGATCATCCTTTTCGTATTGAAGCGCGCGATGGTGTTGGAAATACACGTGTTTTTGAACTTCTCCTTCCGAAACCCTAAACCATTCTGCTTAAAATATTCCCTATTTTTGTCCTAACATGAACACCCTCAAAATCCTGTCTTTATTTTTATTCGTGCTTGTTTTTTCTAGTTCCGCTAGTAGTCAAGCAACCTTGAATAAAACCGATTCCAAAGGGAAAAAACAGGGATTTTGGCGCAAAAACTATCCCGATGGAACTCCTCGTTATGAAGGCAACTTCAAAGACGATAATCCAACAGGAGTTTTTAGGTATTATCATGAAACAGGCGAATTGAAAATGGTCTGTTTTTATTCGGATAAAGGTCGTCGTTCACATGCGAAAGGCTTTGATGCCAAGGGAAACATGATATCTGATGGGAATTATGTCGACCAAAAGAAAGATTCCGTTTGGACCTATTACAACGAACAGAAACAAGTATTATCTCGCGAAACGTATATCAAGGGTATGAAGACCGGAACTTGGTATGTATACTACCCCGAAGGTCCAGTTTCGGAAGAAGTAACATACATAAACGATATCAAGCAAGGTCCTTGGATTCAGTATTTTGAGGACTCAACCAAACGTATGACCGCCAACTACAAAGACGGAAAACTCCATGGCAAAATGATTTACTACCACGCGAATGGAAAGATGAAGTTGAGCGGAAATTATATCAATGATTTACGTCAAGGTACTTGGTATCACGGCGATGAGAACGGGAACATAAAGGATACTGAATTGTTTAAAGATGGTGTTTCGGACAAACCGAACATCCAAAAATTTGAAAAGCTCGAGAAAGACGAGAGCGAAATATTACCGGGACAATGAGCAGGCACGGAAAAATACTGGTGGCGATGAGTGGTGGGGTTGACAGTTCTGTCGCAGCCATGATGTTACACGAAGAAGGATATGAAGTAATTGGTATCACCATGAAAACATGGGATTATGCCAGTTCAGGTGGAACTAAAAAAGAAACGGGATGCTGCAGCCTCGATTCAATCAACGATGCAAGAAGTCTGGCTGTGCGTTTTGGTTTTCCCCACTTTATCCTCGACATACGCGGTGAATTTGGAAACTACATCATCAATAATTTTGTCGACGAATACATAGCTGGACGAACACCTAATCCCTGTGTATTGTGTAACACGCATATCAAGTGGGAAGCACTTCTCAAGCGTGCCGATATGCTCGATTGTGAGTTTATCGCTACTGGTCATTATGCCCAACATCGTTTTCAGGATAATGGTCGCTATGTGATTTCGCGTGGTCTAGATTTGAATAAAGATCAATCTTATGTGCTTTGGGGATTGAGCCAGGAAAGTCTTGCCCGTACGCGTTTTCCTTTAGGAGGATTTCGTAAAAGTGAAATACGGCAAATGGCAGCCGACAGCGGATTTGTTGATCTAGCGAATAAAAGCGAGAGCTACGAGATTTGCTTCGTGCCCGATAACGACTACCGTGGTTTCTTGAAACGTCAAGTTCCAGGTTTAGAAGAACAGGTTGATGGGGGTGATTTTGTTTTGTCGGATGGAACAGTGGTTGGAAAACATCGAGGCTATCCTTTTTACACGGTTGGACAACGCAAAGGCTTGGAAATCGCTTTAGGAAAACCGGTATTTGTACTCGATATCAATCCCGAAACAAACACGGTAATATTAGGTGAGAAAGAAGAATTGGTGAAGCATACTATGAATGTGAGGGATATAAATCTGATGAAATATGCTGAGCTTCCCGAAGATTTTCAAGCACTTACTAAAATTCGATATAAACACGAAGGTACTTCCAGCATTCTCAATATGCGTCCTGATGGTCTGTTACAAGTAGATTTTTTAGATGCTGTTTCGGGAGTTGCTCCGGGACAATCGGCTGTGTTTTATGAGGGAAATGACCTTGTTGGAGGAGGTTTCATTAAAAAATAAAAAAACGATGAATAAACGCTACATCCTATTTAGCCTTGCCTGTTTAAGTTTACTGATTTCTTCTTGTAAAAAAGATTCGGTTATTGCGCCCGATCCTTCATACCGCAACTACTTCAGCGACAAAGTAGGTTCGTACATCATCTATCAATGCGACTCCATCATTTACGATGATTTTAATCAAACCGTTGATACCAATTCCTTTTTGATAAAGGAATATTTCGAATCTACATTCATCGATAATTCAGGACGTTCGGCTATTCGAATTGAGCGTTGGAAAAAACCTGCCGACACACTAAGTTGGTTCTTGAAAGATGTTTGGCAATGTGTTAAAACCGATGCTCAGGTTGAGAAAGTGGAAGAAGATGTTCGCTTCATCAAAATGGTTTTCCCTGTTCGGGAATCAATCGAATGGAATGGAAACGCACTCAATTCTCTTACGGCTCAAACGCTAACTTTCTCCGAGGTTCATAAGCCTTTTACAACTGGTACACTCGATTTTGATTCAACCATCACAGTTGTGAATACCGATCCCGAAAATCTAGTTTCGGAACTTCGAACTACCGAAGTATTTGCAGCTAACGTAGGAATGGTTTTCAAGAAATATGTAGATGTGAAATACGTTGTTCCTACTTCTAACATTAAAAGCGGTGTCGTATTTACCATGAAAGCAATCGAAATTGGTGTGCAATGATGAAACAGCTTGTAGTAATTCTTCTAATTTCCCTGAATCTATCTGCTTTTGCTCAAACAAACGGAACATTCAATCGTAAATATTGGGTACAATTAACCGACAAGGTTGGAACTCCTTATTCGCTTTCAAATCCCGAAGCATTTTTATCAACTCGTGCTATTGATCGTAGGGCAAAACAAGGTATCGGTTTTAAGGAAAATGATTTGCCTTTAAATCCTGCTTATGTGGCACAAATTCAAGCTGCTGGAGCAAGAGTAATCAATCAAAGTAAGTGGTTTAATGCAGTAACCATTGAATTGACCGATTCTACTTTGTTGCCAATTATTGAAGCTCTTCCTTTTGTAGCGAGAACGAATAAAGTAGCTCGCGTTAAGCAAAAATCACCCGCCGATCAGTTCATTGCCGACCTCATGAAAATGCAAGAGCAATACGAAGCAGATGCAGCTAAGAAACTGTTACTTGCTCAAGGTGCAGATGCGTTTTATGGCAATGGAGATCAACAAATAAAAATGCTCAATGGGGATAAACTTCACCAAATGGGCTTTCAAGGAAAAGGAATTCATATTGCTGTTCTCGATGCTGGTTTCTATCATGTAGATCAAATCGTTTTTTTCGATTCTTTACGTTCTTCCGGACGATTATTAGGTACCCGCGATTTTGTTCAAGGTGGAACATCCGTGTTTGAAGACAACTCGCATGGATTATCCGTTTTGTCGACCATGGCAGGAAATATTCCCGGTGTGTTTGTCGGCACTGCTCCTAAAGCATCATATTGGCTTTTACGCACCGAAGATGCCGATTCAGAAAATCTGATTGAAGAAGATAATTGGGTTCGCGGTGCCGAATTCGCCGATAGTGTTGGTGTTGATGTGATAAATTCATCTTTGGGCTACACGGTGTTTGATGATTCAACTGCTAGTCATACCTATTCTCAACTCGATGGCAAAACAGCTCGTATCACTATCGGAGCAGATATAGCTGCTAGCAAGGGAATGCTGATCGTTAATTCTGCTGGTAATTCAGGCGCTGATCCTTGGAAATACATTGGCTTTCCGGCTGATGGCGACAGTGTTTTAAGCATCGGAGCGGTTGATGTCAATCGTAACTATGCATCATTCTCTTCGCAAGGTCCAACTCCTGACGGGCGAATCAAACCCAATGTAACAGCTATGGGGCAACAGCCTTATGTAATTACTTCGGGAGGAATGCCAGGTAAATCAAACGGTACATCCTTTTCTTCTCCCATTTTAGCGGGCATGTCGGCTTGTTTGTGGCAAGCTCATCCAGAGGCAAGTGCAATGGAAATCTTCAAGGCTATTGAACAAAGTGCTGATCAGTACGATGCTCCGGATGCTAAAAAGGGATTTGGAATTCCTGATTTCTTGAAAGCTCACGCCATACTATCTCAGCTAGCACTCGATCGTGCAGTTCAAGATAGTGTGGTAAACGTGTATCCTAATCCGTTTATAGAAGGTGTCACTGTGGAGTTCTATTCAACCAGTGAACAAGATATTCAAGTGAAGATTTTCAAGCTCTCGGGAAAACAAATTGCCGAAGAGAAAATTCACGTGTATCCGTATGTCAATAACCTGATTCAGTTAGATAAAATTCGGAAACTCAATTCCGGACAATACGTGGTGTCGGTTATTACACCAACACGCACGTTTAGTCGTCAGGTTATCAAGCGTTAATCAAACGCTATTAGTATTTCTTTCTGCCTTTAAATCCGCCACCAGAAGAAGAACCTCCTCCTGATGAGCGATATCCGCCACCGCTTTCTTTCTCACGGTATGGACGAGATTTTCCTGCACTTGGACGATCCGAATCCCAGCGTTTTCCGCCACCACTTCCGCCGCCATATCCACCACCACGTTTTCTTTCGCCACCATCACCGCCACCCGTAGTTTTTTCAATACGAATCGTACGGCCATTCACCTGTACATCTTCGAATTTACTTTCTACAATGTGTTCAAATTGAGGTGGAACTTCGAAGAACGAAAAGCTTCGACGCAATTCAATCTTACCAATTTTATCATTCGGTAAACCAGTCGTATCGCATAACAAACGAACCATTCC